>Ga0207705_10000091_pt1 | contig 110768 bp, 108 predicted proteins | sample KBSC13metaG_FD_184314 | JGI IMG/M metagenome (GOLD analysis project Ga0207705, IMG submission 184314) | Corn rhizosphere microbial communities from Kellogg Biological Station, Michigan, USA - KBS C1-3 metaG (SPAdes) (version 2) | ecosystem: Host-associated > Plants > Roots > Rhizosphere >... | reverse complement strand
TGCCGCGATCCTTCCTCGAGGAAGCCGAGATAGCCGACCTTCTCGACCTTCGGATGGTCGCGAAGAAAGGCGCAAACCTTGGCGGCATTGTCGCCGGCGCGGCTCATCCGAAGCTCCAGAGTCTCCAAGCTTCGAAGAAGCATCCAGGCGGTGTTCGGGTCGCAGATGGTGCCGATCGTGTTGCGCATCGAGCGGACCTGATCGAGCAGGTCCTTGCGGCCGACCAGCCCGCCGGCGACGAGGTCGCTGTGGCCGCCCGCATATTTGGTCAGGCTGTACACGCTAAGATCGGCGCCCTGCGCCAGCGGCTTGGCCCACAGCGGCCCGAGGAAGGTGTTGTCGATGGCGATGGGCGGCGCCTCGTCCGGCCTGAAGGCGGCTTTTCGCGACGCGGCGACGGCTTCGACATCGACGAGCTGGTTGGTGGGGTTGGCGGGGCTCTCGAGATAGATGAGCGCGACCCGGCCCATGCCCTTGGCCCGCTCTATCGTCGAGTCGATTTCCTCGCGCGTCGAGCCGGACGGGAAGTCGAGGTAGGAAACCCCGAACTTGCCGAGGATCTTCGCGATCAGGGTTTCCGTCGCCGCATAGAGCGGGCCGGAATGGACGACGACGTCGCCCGGCTTGACGAACGTCAGCAGAAGAGTCGCGATCGCCGACATTCCGCTGGAGAAAGTGAGCGCGTCCTCGGCATTTTCCCAAAGGCTCAACCGGTCCTCCAGAATCTCCTGGTTGGGGCCGTTGAAGCGCGAATAGATGAGGCCGCCGGCGCCGCCGGGACGCTTGCCGGTCACGCCTTCGAAGAAACGTTTGCCCGCGGCTGCGCTTTCGAAAACGAAGGTCGAGGTGAGGAAGATCGGCGGCTTGAGCGAGCCTTCGCTCAACGTCGGGTCGAAGCCGTAGCCCATCATCAGGGTCGAGGGGCTCAGCTTGTGGTTGCCGATGTGGGTCGGCGACGGCTTCGGCGGGCGCTGCTTCGACCCGCTCAGTTCGGCTTCGTTTTCATCCATCATCGGCCCCTAGCCGATGATGGGGGTGTTCATCCAGACCGGGACGGTGGGGTCGTCCCGGTCCGGTGCCATTTTGGCCTCAGAAGCTGGGAATGGACGAGAACAATGCGTTGACCGCGGAGCCGAGGGTTCCGATCGCGCCGATGGCGACGATCGAGATGAGCGAAGCGACCGCTGCATATTCGATGCTGGTGGCGCCGGCAGCGTCGCGAAGGAGGCTGTGAAGTCTGTTCATCTCTCGCTCCCAATTCAGTTCCTGTCCGAGCTAGCCCGCGCGCGCAGCGGCCGCCATCGGCCAGTCACGGCTGTACCGGTGCGGGACAGTCAGGCCGGGACGCCGATCAGCGACAGCTGCCGTCCGTAGTCGGGCTGACCGAGGTGGGTTGCCCGCCGGAAGCTGAAAAAGCGGTCGGGGGCGGAATAGGTGTCGAGGTGGATGGTCTCGACCGCGTCGATCCCCGCCGCGATCAGCCGGTGCCGAACGTAGGCCGGCAGATCGAAATGCAGCGCCCCGGAGGCGGCGGTCATGAAGAAGCTCGCGTTGGCCGGGTCACGGTCGAGGAAGCGGCCGCGGAACGCCTCGTCGACTTCGTAGCTCGGCAAGGCGATGCAGGGCCCGATCGCAGCGGCGATTCGATTCCGGCGGGCGCCGATGTCCTCCATCGCCGCGATTGCGGAATCGGTGATTCCCGACAGCGCACCGCGCCAGCCCGCGTGCGCGGCGCCGACCACGCGCTCTTCGCGATCGGCGAACAGCACGGGAGCGCAATCGGCGGTGAGGATTCCAAGCAGCAGGCCCGGCTGGTCGGTCACCATCGCGTCCGCCTTTGGCCGCTCCTCCTGCGGCCACGGCTCGGCCACGTAGCGCGCTTCGCTCGAATGGACCTGATGGACGCTCGCGAGGCGGGCGCCGGGCACGATGGCCTCGACGGCGCGCCGCCGGTTCTCGGCGATGGCTTCGCGGGCATCGCTGCTTCCGGTGCCGGCATTGAGGCCGGCGAGAATGCCCGTCGAAACGCCGCCTCGCCGGCCGAGGAAGCCGTGCGGCACTTCGGCCAGGGCCGCGGCGCGGATGACTTCGACCCCGTTCACAATGCCTTCCGCATGATCACGTCTTCATCGGCCTGGCTGCCGACCATGAAATCGTAACGGCCGACGTCCTCGAATCCATAGCGATCGTAGAATCGGCGCGCCCGACGATTGTCGACGAACACCGTCAGATAAAGGACTTCCGAACCGCGACGCCGGGCCTCTTCGATGGCCCAATCCATCAGCTGGCGCGCAATTCCGGTGCCGTGATGCTCGTTGCGGACATAGAGCTGGTCGAGAATCATTGACGAGCCGTCCGGCCGCACCGGGAGCTTCATCGGCCCGATCTTCACAAAGCCGACCGGAATTCCGTCCGCCTCGGCAATGCGGATCGCGAACGCCGGATCGCGGAGCTGCCTCTCCCAGTCGACGACTCCGAAGCTCGAAAGGAAGGCGTCGAGATCCTCCGGCCGGTAAAGGTGGGCGAAAGTATCGCAGAAGACGGTCCCGAAGATGGCGTCGAGCGCTGCCGCGTCGGCGGGCGTGGCGTCGCGGTAGCTGGTCACAGCTCAAATCCTGCCGGCGCCGGCCACTCCGGCGAATGGATTGCGATCACCTTGAACATTTCCCCCATTTGATCTGAATCGCAGAGGCGCTTGCGCGCGCTTTCGATCTTCTCGGCCCGCTCCGGATGCCGCCTTGCGAGCGCGCGGGCCCGGGCGCGAATGCCGAGCCGCTCCAACCACTCGCCCTGCGGCACCGGCGCGGTGACGGCCGCGCCGGCGTCGCGAGCGGCCTTGGCAGCGGATTCGAAATCGACATGGGCGGTGAGGTCCTGCTCGCCTGGCTTGTCGAGAACCGGGGCGAAACCATGAGCGTGCACAGCCTGCAGAGTATCGCCGGGTGCGCTTGTCGAATGACCATAGTCGATGACCAGCGCAGCGCCGCCGCTGGCGACCAGCCGCTTCGCGATAAGCGAAACAGCCTCGTCGCGCGCCGGCGACGTCTCGACGATTTCGCCGTCACGATCGAACGCGAGTCCGCCCGCCGCAACCGTCACCTTGCGCTCGACTCCGCCCACGAACTGACGCACCGGCAACGCATCGAGGAATTCGTTGGCGGCGAGAAGCATCGGCGAATCGGGCAGGCCGTCCAGCTCCTCGTGCCATGTCGCGCCGGGGACCGCCTTCGCCTGGGCCTCGCGAAGCACCGGGCTGGTTTCGACGAAATGCACCGGCGGCTCGAGCCCCGCGGATCGCATCACCCTCAGCGCATCCGCCGCGAGCGTGCCCCGGCCCGGTCCAGGCTCGGCGTAGATCAGGTCCGGCTTTCCCGCCCGTGCCCAGCAATCCGCCAGGCAGGCGCCGACCAGCTCGCCGAACATCTGGCTGATTTCGGGAGCCGTCGTGAAATCGCCGGCGGCGCCCAGGGGGTCGCGAGTGGCGTAATAATAAGCGTTGCAGGCGGCCATGAACGCCTCGACCGTCAGGGGACCTTCGGAGAGGATTCGGTCCCGGAGCGCGCGCTCCAGCGCAGTCATGCGACGCTTGAGGATCCCGCCGTCGGCTCGACCCGGACCCGTCGGCCCTTGGCGGTCCACATGAGCCAGGCGCCGCCGATGATCAAAGGCAGCGACAGCCACTGGCCCATATGCAGGCCCGTTGCATGGGTGAATCCCGCCAGCTGCGGGTCCGGCTCGCGGACGAACTCCACCAGGAACCGGAACAGGCCATAGAAAAAGCCGAAGGTGCCGACGAGCTTGCCGGGCTCGTACCGCGCCTTTGTTTTCCAGAACATCCATGCCAGGATCGCGAACAGCACGACGCCTTCGAGCAGCGCCTCGTAAAGCTGGCTCGGGTGGCGCGGCGGACCGAGCACGGTCCGGTCCAGGAGCGCGTTATATTCGGGGAAGCGGATCGCCCACGGGACATTTGTCGGCGCGCCCCAAAGTTCGTGGTTCACGAAATTGGCGAGCCGCCCGAAGAACAGGCCGATGGGCGCGACGCAGGCGACATAATCGTGGATCCTGAGCGCCGGGAGCTTCTGCTTCCAGCTCAGGTACAAAATCCCGAGCACCGTCCCGACGAGGCCGCCGTGGAAGGACATGCCTCCGTCCCAAAGCTTCAGCACGTCCACCGGATGCGCCGCATAATAGCCGAGGTTGTAAAACAGGACGTAGCCGAAGCGGCCGCCGAGGATGATCCCGAGAGCTGCGTAGAAGACGAGATCGTCGGCGTGCCGGCGCGCCATCGGCGCCCCGGGCTGCTTCAAAAGCTTCAGCAAATACCAGTAGCCGACGAAGATCCCGGCCAGGTAGGCGAGGCTGTACCAGCGCAAGTCGAAGAAGCCGAGGTGCAGCGCCACCGGCGACAGGTGAAGGTCGGTCCAGGCGATTGCGTTCGAAGCGTCGGTCGTCGGCAAGGCTCTTCCTTTTCGGTCCGCGCCTCATAAGGTGCTTAACGGCAAAGGCAAACGGGAGCGGTGCGAAGAATGGCAAGCGAGCTCGATCAGAAGTTTGATGCGATGCTTGCCGCAGTTACCGGCGCCGGAGGCCGGATCGTGATTGAGCGCGATCCGCAGGGAAGGGCGATCGTCGGCAATCTGCCGGCGACCTTGCCCAGCCTGTTCCGCACCTTCTGCGCGCTCAACGCATCGACCGAGGCGCTGGTCAGCGACCAGGAGCGGCTGACCTACGCCGACCTCGACGAGTGGTCGGAAAAGCTCGCCCGCGCGCTTGCCGCAAGAGGAATAGGCAAGGGCGATCGCGTCGGAGTCGCGATGAGGAATTGCCCCGCCTGGGTGGTCGCTTACATGGCGGTGCTCAAGGCGGGCGGCGTCGCGACGCTCCTCAACGGCTGGTGGCAAAGCTACGAAATGGAGCATGCGCTCAAGCTTACCAGTCCGGCACTGGTCATTGCCGATGCCGCGCGCGGCGAGCGGATCGCGGCGAGGTGCAGCCAGTTTCCGATCGTCTCGCTGGAGGTGGAACGCCGGCTCGAGCAGGCGCTCGCGCCGCTTCTCGGTAGCGGCGACGGCCAGCTTCCGGAGATCACGCCCGAGGACAGCGCGACCATCCTCTTCACCTCCGGCTCGACCGGTGAAGCGAAGGGCGCCCTGTCGACTCACCGCGCGGTGACGACCGGCGTCTATGTCTATGCGATGGGATTGATGGTCCTGAGGGCGATCCTCGAGCGGCAGGGACGCCCGCCGCCCCAGCCGCGTACGCTTCTCAACGTGCCGCTGTTCCACGTCACCGGCGAAGTTCCAGTGCTCCTCAACAGCTTCGTCATCGGCCGGACGATGGTCCTGATGCCCAAATGGGATGCGAAGGAGGCGCTTCGCCTGATCGAGAAGGAGAAGATCACCTATTTCGTCGGCGTGCCGACGATGAGCCTCGAGTTGATGATGCATCCCGACCGGGACAAGTTTGACCTTTCGTCGCTGACCGACATCACGGCGGGCGGTGCGCCGCGGCCCGTCTCGCACGTCGAGCGGCTGCGCAAGACGTTCGGCTGGGCGCAACCGGCGCTGGGCTACGGGCTGACCGAAACCAATGCCGTCGGCTTCAGCAATTTCTGGTCGAATTACCAGGACAAGCCGGCGTCGACAGGGCGAGTGCAAACGCCGTTGGTGGAGACCGCGATTCTCGGCGCCGACGACGTGCACTTGCCGCCGGGCGAAGCGGGCGAGATCGCGATCCGGTCGGCCGCGAACATGCAATGTTATTGGAACAATCCGGAGGCGACCGCGGCAGCTTTCACAGCAGACGGGTTCGTTCGCACCGGCGACATCGGCTATCTCGACGAGGACGGCTATTTGTTCATCGTCGATCGCAAGAAGGACATCATCATCCGCGGCGGCGAGAATATCGCCGCGGCGGACGTGGAGGCCGCCTGCTACGATCACCCGCAGGTCGCCGAGGTGGCGGTATTCGGAGCTCCCGACGAGCGTCTGGGCGAAGTCCCGGTCGCTGTGATCCACCCGCGCGGCGACCTGGTGGAAGCCATGCTTCGCGAATTCCTCCAGGCCCATGTCGCGGCGTTCAAGATCCCCGCCCGGTTCGTCTTCAGCAAGGAACCGCTGCCCAAGCTCGGGACCGGCAAGATCGACCGCGTCGCCCTGAAGGCGCTGTACGCGCGTTGACCGGCAAAACCGGGATCCTGCTGGTCAATCTCGGAACGCCGGACGCGCCGGAGCCGGATGCGGTGCGGCGCTACCTGGCCGAGTTTCTTTCGGACCGGAACGTGATCGATTTGCCGCCTCTCCTGTGGCAGCCGATCCTTCGCGGCGCCATCCTGCCGTTCCGGCCGCGCCGGACTGCCGAGGCGTACCGCCTGATCTGGACCGACGAGGGCTCGCCCCTGGCGGCGATAACCAGGCGGCAGGCAAAGGCGCTCCAGGACCGGCTCGGAAGCGCGTTCGTCGTCGACTTTGCGATGCGCTACGGAACGCCGGCGATCGGTCCCGTCCTGGAGGGGCTCGTGGCGGCAGGTTGTGAACGGGTCCTCGCGGCACCGCTCTATCCGCAGTTCAGCGGAGCGACGACCGGGACGGCTGAGAAGGCCCTGCGCGCCGCGTTCGCCGACATGCGTGCGGACGTCCCGATGCGGATTCTGCCGCCTTATTACGATGACCGGCATTATATCGGGGCCCTTGCCGCCAATCTCGAACGCCAATTGGCCGCGCTGGATTTCGAGCCCCAGCGGCTTCTCCTGAGCTTCCACGGCCTGCCCCAGCGCACGGTCAATCGCGGCGATCCCTATTTTCTTCATTGCACCGTAACGGCGCGCCTGCTCGGCGAGCGGTTGTCGGTTCCGACCGACGTCGCCTTTCAGTCGCGGTTCGGCCGGGCGAAATGGCTGGAGCCGGCGACCGTCGCCACGCTTTCGGCCTATCCGGCCATGGGAATCCGGCGAATCGCGATTGCAGCGCCGGGATTTTCGGTCGATTGCATCGAGACTCTCGAGGAGCTCGGGATACGCGGCCGCCACACATTTCTTGGGGCAGGCGGCAAAAGATTTGCCCGGCTCGACTGCCTCAACGAATCACCCGAAGGCATGGCGATGCTGGAGGCGCTGGTCAGCCGCGAACTTGCCGGTTGGCCAAAGCCCGAATAAGCCACTGAAACGGCAACAGGAGAAACGGCAATGGCTCGCGTGGCGATCGTCACTGGGGGTACGCGCGGCATCGGCGAGGCGATCAGCGTCGCGCTGAAGGAGAAGGGGCTCACCGTCGCCGCTACGTACATGGGCAATGACGAGCGGGCGAAGGCCTTCACGCAGCGCACCGGGATCAAGGCGTACAAGTGGGACGTGGCGGATTTCGACTCGTGCCAGCAGGGCGTCCGGGAGGTCGAATCGGAGCTCGGGCCGGTCGACGTCCTGGTCAACAATGCCGGGATCACGCGCGACGCGACGATGCGCAAGATGGACCACGCCAAGTGGCAGGACGTGATCGACACCAACCTCGGCGGCTGCTTCAACATGGCCAAGGCGGTCTTCGACGGCATGAGCAGCCGCGGCTACGGACGGATCGTCAACATCGGCTCGATCAACGGCCAGGCAGGCCAGTACGGCCAGGTGAATTACGCCGCCGCCAAGTCGGGAATCCACGGCTTCACCAAGGCGCTTGCGCAGGAAGGGGCTCGCTTCGGAGTGACCGTCAATGCGATCGCTCCGGGCTATATCGACACCGACATGGTCGCGGCGGTCCCGGAAGACGTGCTCCACAAGATCGTGGCGAGGATTCCTGTCGGCCGCCTTGGTCGCGCCGACGAGATCGCACGCGGGGTCGCCTTCCTGTGCGACGAGAATGCCGGCTTCGTCACCGGGTCGACGCTGTCGATCAACGGCGGCCAGCATATGTATTGATGGCGGCTGCTCCGTCTCCCGGACCGCCGGTCAAACGATCGGTCACGATTGCCGGACATGAGACGTCGATCGCGCTCGAGCCGATCTTCTGGTCGGCGCTCGAGAAAGCTGCCTCGGACCGGGAGCTTCCGCTCAACGCCCTGATCGCGCGAATCGACGCCGAGCGCCTGGAGCAGGCGCCGCCGGCGAACCTCGCCTCAGCGATCCGCCAGTGGCTGTTCGCCCGACTGGGCGGCTGACAGCACCGCTTCGGCGAACAGGCGCGCCGCGCCCGGTTCCTGGTCGAGCCAAAGCGCCGGCTCGATCAGCTCAAGCTCGATGACCTGAAGCGTTCCGCAATTGCCCATGACGAGATCGACGCGCGCGTAGAGAGCGGGTGCAGGGGCGGCAGCAAGTGCGGCGAGCGCGACCGCCTCCGCGCCGGCAGGCGGCTCGCAGCGTTCGATCATGCCGCCATGTTCTGGCTGGACCCGAAAATCGCCGGCAACGGGCACTTTGCTGAGCGCATGGCTCAGCCGGCCGTTGAAGAACAGCAGCGACCATTCGCCCGTGGTGGTGATGCTTTCCAGCCACGGCTGGACCATCATTCGCCGGCCGCGAACGGCCTCTGGAATCGCCTCCCTCTCGCCGATTCGGAAGGTCAGATAGGCGCTCGCGGAAACCGGCGGCTTCACGACCAGCTCGGCGCAACCAAAATGGGCGCGGATCGCGGCCAGCGAGCTTTCGTCCAACGCTTCGGCAACTTCGGTCGGAACGACCGGAATCCCGCGCTCATAAAGTTCGGCAAGATAGGTCTTGTCGCTGTTCCACCTCAGCAGCGGGGTCGGGTTCCGGACCCGCGCGCCCTGCTCCTCCAGCCGGTCGAGGACCGCCAGCCACCGCTCGAAATTCTTGTGATAGCCCCAGGCGACAAGCGGCAGGACGAGATCGAAAGCGGAAGCGTCGAACGGGTCGCTCCAAACGACCGGCGTGACGTCCGCTCCGACGGCGGCCAGCGCCTCGGCCTCGACATCATAGGCCCATCGCCAATCGGCCGAATAATCGGCCTGCGGAACGAGGATTGCGAGCTTCACCTGTCGCGCAAGCGGTCGGGTTAACGCGCCAGAAGAATGCGCGCCTGGCTGGCGATCTGGGCAAGCATCGATGCGGTGACGGCGCCTTCGCGGCGGGCGCGGTCGACGAGTTCGCGGAACTGCTCGATCCGGGCCTGAGTGTGGGTCACCCATTGCTCGACGCCCGCAGCAAGGTCCTTGCCCCGGACGCGGCCGAGAAAATCGATCCGCAACTGCTCGAAATCGCGCGCAAGCGCCGCTGTGAGAAGGCGCTCCCACTGATCGGACGGCGTAAAGCGCGCGAGCTGCTGCTGCGCCCAGTCGAGCCCGAGCGCTTCGCCCAGCTGCGTGTAGGCGCTCGTCACCGCGAGCTCATCCAGGCCCTTGCGGGCGGCGAGCGCCGCGATCGCAAAGACTCCGTCCAGCTCGTACAGCCGAACCAGTCCGCGAACGATGTCCTCGCCCGCTCCTATGGCGAGCAAATGATCGCGGCGCGCGGCCGCTTCGTTGCGCACTTCCGCCCGGATCAGCTTCGTCGCGGCTGCGGAAATCCTGCGAACGCCGGGCTCCAGGAGCTCGCACAATTTGCCGACGCTCGATTCGCCGCCCATGGCCCGCAGGATGTCCGAGAGATGGGCGTGCACGCTCCTCGCGCCGATCGCGAACAGCTCGACCCGGACATTCTCCGGAAGATCGGCATGCTCGATCTGCTCCCACAGCTTGTCGAGGTCGAGAAGCCGCTCGGCGACCAGGAAAGCGACGATCACCTGGCCGAGGCAAGCGCCTTCTTCCTCGGTCATGTCGAGCGCGACGACAGGCCCCAGGCGGTTGACCATCCGGTTGGCAACTCGAGTCGCGATGATGTCGTCGCGGAGGCGATGCGCACGGATCGCCGCGGCGTGCGCGGTGCGCATGGGCTTGGGGAATGCCGCGAACAGGTCCGGCTCCAGCACGTCTTCCCGGGACAGACACAAGGTCTCGGCGGCCGCCTGAAGCGCGATCTTGGACATCGACAGCACCACCGCTAGCTCCGGCCGGGTGAGGCCGCGGTTGTCCTGCGCGCGGCGGAGCAGCTCTTCACTGCTGGCAAGCCCCTCGACCTTGCGGTCGAGACGGCCGGAGGATTCGAGCAGCTCGATGGTCCGCACATGCGCCGGCAACGCTTCCGCCCCACTGCTCTGAGCGATGGACAGCGCAAGCGATTGCAGCCGGTTGTCCTCGAGCACCATGTCGGCGACCTCGTCGGTCATCTTCACAAGCAGGCTGTTGCGCTTGGCGAACGTTAGCTTCCCGTCCCGCATCTCGCGATTGAGCGGGATCTTGATGTTCACTTCCTTGTCCGAGCAGTCGACCCCGGCGCTGTTGTCGATGAAGTCGGTGTTGATCCGGCCGCCGTTCAGCGCAAATTCGATTCGGCCGGCCTGGGTGACTCCAAGGTTCGCACCTTCGCCGACCGCCTTCGCCCGAACCTCGTTGCCATCGACTCGGATCGAGTCATTGGCGAGATCGCCGACTTCGCCATTCGGCTGCGTCGAGGCCTTGATGTAGGTCCCGATCCCGCCGAACCACAGAAGGTCGACAGGCGCCTTGAGGATGGCATTCATCAAAGTCGCAGGATCGACGGTGGCGGCATCGATCCCGAGCGCAGCCCGCGCCTGTTTCGAGAGCGGAATCGACTTCTGGGTCCGCGGGAAAACGCCGCCGCCGGGCGAGATCTTCGAGCGATCGTAATCGTCCCAGCTCGAGCGCGGCAGCTCGAACAGCCGCTTGCGCTCGTTCCAGCTCGACACCGGGTCGGGCGTCGGATCGATGAAGATGTGCCGGTGGTCGAAAGCCGCGACCAGCCTCAGCGCTTCGCTGAGCAGCATGCCATTGCCGAACACGTCGCCGGACATGTCGCCGACGCCGGCGACCGTGACCGGGTCGTTCTGGACGTCGATGCCCATTTCCAGGAAATGCCGCTGCACGGAAATCCACGCGCCTCGAGCGGTGATTCCCATCGCCTTGTGGTCGTAGCCGTGGGACCCGCCGCTAGCGAAGGCGTCGCCGAGCCAGAAAGCATGCTCCAGCGCGATCGCATTGGCGGTGTCGGAGAACGTCGCCGTGCCCTTGTCGGCGGCAACGACGAAATAGGGATCGTCGCCGTCGCGGACCACGACTTCGCCGGGGTGAACCACCTTGTCGTCGACAATGTTGTCGGTCACCGAGAGCAGGGCCCGGATGAAGATCTTGTAGCTTTCCTTGCCCTCGGCGAGCCAGGCATCCCGCTGGTCCGGTGGCGGAAGCATCTTGGCGTAAAAGCCGCCCTTGGCCCCGGTCGGCACGATCACCGAATTCTTGACCAGCTGTGCCTTCATCAGGCCGAGGATTTCCGTGCGGAAATCGTCGCGCCGGTCGGACCAGCGAAGGCCGCCGCGGGCGACCGGGCCGCCGCGCAGGTGAATGCCCTCGACCCGCGGCGAATAGACCCAGATCTCGCACCATGGAATCGGCGCCGGAAGCCCGGGGACAAGGCTGGAATCGAGCTTGAAGGCAAGCGCTTCGCCGGCGGCGGGGGAGAAAGCGTTGGTCCTGAGGATGGAATCGACCAGCGAGCGCATCCTTCGAAGGATTCGGTCGTCGTCGATCGATCGGACCGAAGCCAGAGCGTCGTCGAACTGAGAGCGGCTGTGCTCGATGGCGATCTCGCGATTCTTCACGGACGGGTCATGGGTCGCACGGAACAGGCCGATGAGGGCGCGGGTCGCGTTCGGAGCCCTGCGCAATGCATCGGCGATGGTGAGCAGGCCGAACGCGCTTCCGGTCTGGCGAAGGTAGCGGAACCAGGCACGAATCCACACCACCGCGGTCGGCTCCATTTGGGCGAAGACGACGAGCTGGTTGAACTCGTCATCCTCGGCGCCGCCGCTCAGGACGCTCGCGATCGCCTGCTCGATCTGCGGAGCCCGGGCGAGCATCGAATCGAGGTCCGAGACGCCCGGAAGCTCGACCCGGAAATCGCCGATATATCCGAGAGAAGAGTCGGACAGCATCGTCGGGATTTCCTCGACCACCTTGAACCCGAAATTCTCGAGCACCGGAACCGCGTCGGACAGCGAAATGAGCCCGCCCTGGCGATAGGTCTTGAGCTGGAGCTGGCCCGGCGCTCCCGCGGGGGGGCTGGACAGGCGCACGTCCCGCTCGCCGTCCGAGGAGAGGTTGCACAGCCGCATGATGTCCGCGGCCGCCTGGTCGGGGCTGGTTCGGGACCGGTACCCGTCCGGAAAGGCCGGGATGTAGGTCAGCGCAAGGCGCGTGGCGCGAGGAGCTCCGGCCACGGCGATCAGCTCGGCTTCGACCGCCGGGCTCCAGCCGCGCACCATTTCGACGAGCGCGGCATCGAGCGCGTCGGTGTCGGGAAGCTCGGCTGCCGGATCGATCGAGAAGGTGAAGCGAAGGAGCGCGAGATCGCCTTCGCCGAGCTCGACCGACCAGCTGTTGATCGGCGCTTCGATCTCCTGCTCGAGCATGGTCGCGATCGCCTTTCGGCGGGCGGTGCTCTGCTCGTCGCGCGGAAGCCAGACGAACACGTAAAGATGCCGGCGAAGCGCTCCGGGGAGAAGGAGAAGCTTTGGCCTTGGCCGGTCGGCGAGGCTCATCGCCGTCAGCGCGGCGGCGCGCACTTCCTCCTCGTCGAACGAGATCAGCAGGTCGTGCGGAAGCGTCGAAACGACATGGGCGAGCGCCTTTCCGGCGTGGCTCGACGGGGCGAAGCCGAGATCCTTGTCAAGGTCGATAAGCCGCTGACGGAGAACGGGAATATGTTGGGCAGAGGTGCGCAGCGCCTCGCTCGTCCACAATCCGGCATGGACCGACAAGGTGCCGTCCGGAAGCCGCACCATCACCACGTCGAGGGGGACCCGCCGGTGGACGGGCGAAATCCGGTCCGCTTTCAGGATGAGGATCGTCCGAGCCTCGTCCGCGAGGTAATCGACCGCCGCTTCGGCGGCGCTCTTCTCCCACAGCGCCGTCTCGTTGCGGAGGATTCCGAGCGCGTCCTTGAGCTCGCCGTCGCGGGCGAGATGCGCGTGGCCGAGCAAGGTGAAATTGTTGTTGGCGAGGAAGCGCAGCAGCTCCGCGCTTTCCCTATCGCGCTTTTCGAGGCTGTCGGCGTCCGACTTCATCTTCGCCAGCATCGAGCGCCAGTCGGTGACCGCCGCGCGCACGTCGGAGAGAATGCGCTTCAACTGCCGGACCAGCTCTTGCCGGCCGCGAGCGTCGGCCCGGTCGAGCTCGATGTAGATGATCGATTCGGGCTCGCCCTCGCCGATCCTCTCGATTCGGCCCAGCTTGTCGCGGGTCACCTTGACGATCGGGTGGAGCAGGCGATGGACGGCCAAGTCGCGAGAGGCAACCGCGCCCGCGACGCTGTCGACCAGGAACGGCATGTCCTCGTTGATCGTGACCAGGCGCATCCGCCGCCGGCCGGCCTCGCCACCGGTGGATTCGATCCTGATCGCAGTTGTCCGGGCGGGGCGCACAGCCGCGGCGGAAGCGATGAATTCTGCAGCTTCGCGAAGCTGCTCGCGATCGAGCCCTTCGGTTTCTCCCGGAAGCGCATTCGTGGCCAGTGCGGCGCGAATGGATTCGACCAGCGTCTTCGGCAGGCGCGGCTGGGCCGTCATTTCGGTCTGTGCTCCGGAAGGATCGTGGGTTCGCGGCGGCCTATAGCCCCCGCCTGACGGCGGGGACAAGGGCACGCGGGCCGAGCTTCTACTTTCCTAGGCGCCGAGTCGGCGGATTGCCCGCTCGAGAAACGCGGGATCCTCGACAAGTGCAATGGCCTGGTGGACGCCGCCGTCGGAGCGACGAGTGAGCACGAGCGCGAACTCCTCGTCGGAGCTGATCGCGTCGAGTGCGACCGGTGGCACGGTGCGGAGCTTCTCGCGCGCCTGCTCGGTCTTGGTGTCGGCCTTGGGCTCGGGCCTGCGCGCCTGGCGCTCGGCAGCGACGAGCGCTTTCAGCCCGCCCGCCTGCGCCTCGATGAGAGCGAGGAATCCGCCGAGCTCGACCTGCCGGCGCTCGGCATAAGAGAGTGCGGCCGCATATTCGGTCAGCCGCGCCTTGTCGCAATCGATGCCGAAAACGAGCTTGGCGATCGGGGTCATCGGGGCGCGCACCTGCGCCTTCACGCCCGATTCCTCGAGAAGCTCGGCATAATCGTCCGGCTCGCCCTTGGAGGCGAGGGCAAAATCATAGGCGCGCGATAGCGCCCGATACAGGGCATCGCGGCTGCGGCCTTCCGCGACCTTTAGCACCTCGACGCTCTCGCGCGCCGCCCACAGCCGGTCGGCGAGACCGGCGTCGCCGTCGAGTTCGATGTCGAGTTCCGCCTCCACGTCCACAGTCCCGGCAATGGCAGCGGATTCGATCGGGACTCTCAGCTCCAGCGGCTCGTCGTGCTCGGCGACCGGCTCCGGTTCAGGAACGGTAACGGCAAGCGCGGGAGCGGCCGCAACCGACGGCTCCTCGAGCTTTTTCCAGTTGATGACGCCGTAGATGAAATCGATGGTGTCGCCGTCCGACGAGAAGGGCATCAGGATGCCGCGATAGCAGATGGTCTCGTCGCGCTGGTTCTCGAATTCCGCTTCGAATCCGACCGGTGCGCGATTGGCGATGATCTGCATGTAATGGTCGGTGAGCCGCGACAGAAGCGAGCGGCTCGGCACGCCGGCGATGCTCTGTACCTCTTCGGGAAGGTCGCATTCGGCCCGGATCGCCGCACCGATGTAGGGCGTCGCGGGTTCGTCTCCCCCGCTGGTGAAATCCAGAAGCACGCTGTGCGCGGCGAAATCGACGAGGTCGCCGGGCTCGAGATCCTCGATCGACGGAAAGTCGCGCCCGTCGAGCAGCGAGGCCCAATAATTATAGGCGCGAACGTGCATCCGCCGCTCGTCGGTTCCGATCGCGGCAACGCCGCTGTCTTGCGCTTCGATATCCGTTGCCGGCTCGAAATCGCTCGGATGCTCGCGATACATGTCCATCAAGAGGGCCCCGCTCTCCTCCAACTCGGAGCGAAGGAATGGCGTACAGGTATTGCCAAAGCGTTAACCCTAAGCGTTCACCAGCCCGGAGCGCAGTTGCGCTTGCCCGAGACAATCACGACTGTTAGGGCGCGCGCGCCGCGGCATTGCCCCGGCTTTTCGCGATAATGCCGCTTTAGCTCAGCTGGTAGAGCACATCATTCGTAATGATGGGGTCAGGTGTTCGAGTCACCTAAGCGGCACCGCGAAGCTCGACGGGAGGGGCATGACCGACGAACAGCAGATCGGCGCGGTCATCGACGAAATGTACGCGATGATTTCCGGTCCGGCCGGCCCCCGGGACTGGTCGCGCCAGGCGAGCTGCTTCCTTCCCGAGGCGGTCCAGGTTCGCACCTGGGTCGACGAGCACGGCCGCCCGACGAAGAAAGCGATGGCGCTCGACGAATATTCGCGCGACACGCAGCCGTTCTTCGACGCGAAAGACTTTTACGAAATCGAGACGAGCCGGCGGATCGATGTATTCGGCAATATCGCGCAGGTCTGGAGCGGATACGAAGCACGCCGCTCGCCGGATGACGCGACTCCCGAGCGGCGCGGGATCAACTCTATCCAGCTGTTCCGCGATCCCGACCGGGGGTGGCGGATCCTCCACATGATCTGGGACAACGAGCGGCGATGACGATCGCGGTGGTCGGCGCCGGAGCGATCGGCGGCTGGATAGCCGCCCGTCTCGCTCTTGCCGGCCTCGACGTCAGCGTTGTCGCACGCGGGGAAACGCTCGCGGCGATCGACAGCGAGGGCTTGCGGCTCACCGACAACGGCGAAACGCGCTGCGTCGCCGTCACGACGTCGGACGATCCGGCGACGCTCGGCGAGCAGGACATCGTCATCGTTGCGGTCAAAGCCCCTGCGCTGGTCGAGATGGCGAGCAATCTCGAGCCGCTCATCGGCGCCGATACGCTGGTGATTCCGATGCTGAACGGCGTGCCCTGGTGGTTCACCGAAGAGCCGCTGCTTTCGGTCGATCCCGACGGGGCCATCGCGGACGCGTTCCCGTTCGATCGGATTATCGGCTGCGTGGTCCATGCAAGCTGCCGCCGCGAGGCTCCCAACCACGTCCATGTCGTCCACGCGGAGAAACTGATCCTCGGCGAGCCGGACGGCGGAGGCAGCGCCCGCGTCGCCCGCCTTTGCGATCTGTTCCACACCGAGGGGATCCGCTGCGACCGGAGCGAGAATATCCGCCGCGCGATCTGGTACAAATTGTGGGGCAATGCGACGATCAATCCGTTCTCCGCGCTGACCCGCTCGACGGCGGACCAGTTGCTCGAGGACGAGGCGATCCGGCTGTTCATGGCCGAGGCGATGGACGAGCTGGCGGCGGTTGGCGCGACGATCGGCTGCCCGATCAGCAAGAGCGCCGACGACCGAATGCAGGTGACGGCGCGGCTCGGCGCCTTCAAATCCTCGATGCTCCAGGACGTGGAAGCAGGCCGCCCGATCGAGATCGAGGCGCTGCTCGGTGCCCCCCGCGAAATCGCCGGCCGAGCCGAGGTGCCTACGCCGCAGCTCGACCGTATCTACGCGATGACCCGGTTGATGGCGGACAATCTCAGCCTGCTCTAGGCGCCGCCGACCACCCGCCCGACGCACTCGCCGAAACCGATCCGGACCGCGCCTTCGCCCTCGCACCAGGCGCGAAGCGTCACTTCGTCGCCGTCTTCGAGGAAGGTCCGGCTTTCACCGGTTGGAAGCTCGATCGGCTGCCTGCCGCCGCGGCTGATTTCCAGCAGCGACCCCAGGCCGCCGTCGCTATAGGTGGACAGGGTCCCGGTGCCGATGAGGTCGCCCGGAAGCAGGTTGCAGCCGTTCGACGCGTGGTGGGTGACGATCTGCGCCGCGCTCCAGTACATCGCCGCCGACGCCGATCCGCGCGAGAGCAGCTTCGGCTCGATCCCCGCCTCGCGCATCTTCGCGGAGGAAAGCGTCGCCTCCAGCTGAATCGCGAACGCCATGTCGCCGCCGCCGCGCAGGTAGGGGAGCGGCTCGGGGTCGGCCGCTGCCCTCGGCGGCATCGGCACGCGATAGGGCTCCAGCGCTTCGCTGGTGACGATCCACGGCGAAACGCTGGTCAGGAAGTTCTTCGCCAGGAACGGGCCCAGCGGCTGATATTCCCACGCCTGGATGTCGCGCGCCGACCAGTCGTTGAGAAGGCACCAGCCGGCGATGTGGCCGGCAGCTTCGCCGATCGGGATCGGTTCGCCGAGCCTGTTGCCGGGGCCGATCCACAGCCCAAGCTCCAGTTCGTAATCGAGGCGCCGGGTTGGCCCATATTCGGGTGCCGCGGCTTCTGGCGGCTTGCGCTGGCCCTTGGGGCGGATGACGTCCTCGCCCGACGCTCGTATCGAGCTTGCGCGGCCGTGGTAGCCGATCGGCACATATCTATAATTTTCAAGCAGCGGATTGTCGGGCCGGAACTGCTTGCCGACATTGGTGGCGTGATGGATGCCGACGTAGAAGTCGGTGTAGTCGCCGACGAGACAGGGGACGTGCATCCTGACCTCGCTCTGGCCGATCAGCTGCGGCTCGACATCGTCACGGTAACGCTCGTCGCTCAGCAGCTCGCATAGCCGGCCCCGCAGAGCGCGATGGGCTTCGGGCCCGCGCCCGAGCCAGCCATTCAGGATCGGCTGCGACAGATCTTCGCGACAGTCCTCGTCCAGCAGCTCGGCGATGGCGGCGAGGTCGAGGATATAATCGCCGATCGCGACGCCGGGACGCCGCCGGCCCTTGGTTTCGGAGAAGATTCCGATCGGCAGGTTCTGGATCGGGAAATCACTCCCCTGCGCGCTGTCGACCCAGCTGACGAGGTCGGGATCGTGGGTGGCGTCGATCACGGGAGCTTCGCCTTGGGAAAGCCCGCCCAGGCCTGGTCGTAATCGGGCTGGGCGCGATTGAGCGCGAAGCGCGTCGGACGATATGGCCAGCAGGTTTCGACCATGAACGCCATCGTGCCTTCGATCTTCGCCGGTTTCAGGTCCGCCTCGCTCGCCTTTCTCCAGCTTTCGAGGTCGGGACCGTGGCCGCTCATCAGGTTGTGCAGCGACAGCCCGCCTGGCGCGAAGCCTTCCGCCTTTGCATCATAGGCGCCGGCGATCAGCCCCATCGCCTCGCTCATCACGTTGCGGTGGAACCAGGGCGGTCGGAAGGTGTCCTCCGCCACCATCCAGCGGGGCGGGAAGATCACGAAATCGGCATTGGCTCGCCCGGCGACGTTGCTGGGGCTGGTCAGGACGGTGAAGATCGACGGGTCCGGGTGGTCGAAACTGACTGTGTTGATCGTGTTGAACCTGGAGAGGTTGTAGCGCCACGGGGCGTAGTTGCCGTGCCAGGCCACCACGTCCAGGGGCGAATGGTCGAGAGTCGTCGTCCACAAGGACCCGAGCGACTTGTGCACCAGCTCCGTCGGTTCGTCCTTGTCCTCGAGCCAGGCCAGGGGAATCTCGAAATCACGCGGATTGGCGAGGCCGTTGGCGCCGATCGGGCCCAGCTCGGGAAGACGGAATGGGAGTCCGTGGTTCTCCGCGACATAGCCGCTCGACTCGCCTTCGACTTCGACACGGAACCTGATCCCGCGCGGTACGAGGCCGATCCAGCCAGGCTCGATTTCGAGGATTCCGAGCTCGGTCACCAGTCGAAGCGCGCCCTGCTGCGGAATGAGGAGCATCTCTCCGTCGCCATTCGCGAAGACCCGCCGCTCCATGCTCTTCGACGCGCGATAAAGATGCACGGCGACGCCTTCGAGGTCGGCCGGGTCGCGGTTGGCGAGCATCGTGACCATGCCGTCGACGAAATCCGCGCCTTGCGGCAGGTCCGCAGGCAGGTCCCAGCGGAGCCGGTTGGGAGCAAGCGGCTCGTCGAGAGTGCCGGGCGCGAAGAGCTTCGCTCCGCCATAGCGGGTGAACGGCGGGTGATCGGCGGTCGGGCGCATCCGGTAGAGCCAGCTGCGCCGGTTTTCGTGCCTTGGCGCGGTGAAGGCCGTTCCGGACAGCTGCTCGGTGTAGAGGCCGAAAGCTGGCCGCTGCGGCGAATTGCGTCCTTTGGGAAGCGCACCGTCGACCGCCTCGGATTCGAAATGGCCGCCGAAGCCGCTCATGTAACGAAGGCTCATTGGCGCCGGTTACTGGCTTACAGGCGCAAACTCAAACGGGCGCAGTCCCTGCTTGACAGGAACTGCGCCCGTCACGCGCGGGACTCGCCTACCGCGCGTCTGTTCGCCGGCGGGGTCCTGCCCCGCCGAGCTTCAAGTCTGGTTGACGTTGATGTCGATCGAGTTGGGCACGTTGATGTTGGTGCCCGAATGCCCGAATCCGAGCTGGTCGCGGAACACCCACAACAGCACCAGAACAATGATGATGAGAACGACGACTGCGAGCACTCCGCCGCCGCCTCCACCGCCGTCGCGTTCGATGATCGTGGTATGCTCCGTATCGCGATCGCGATCATCCGCCATGGGGAATCCTCCCTGTTGGGCCTGTTTAAGTTGCGAAACGAACGCGTCTTGCGAACGGCGGTTCCGCGGATGATTCGGAACCTTCCGGCGCTGCCGCGTTGATTCGGCATGATCAAAGCCAGACGCAGGCAGTGGGTGCCGATTCCGGTCGGAAGCAGTGTGATGATTCTGGCGATCGCTGCTTGCAGCTCGCAGGCGCCGCAGCCCCAGAACCGGAACGTCGTGAACGCAATCCAGGTCGATGTGGCCGTGCCTTCGGGTCAGGCAGGCAATAAAGCGGCCACTTCGCCTGCGACCGCCGGACCGCAAGGCAATATCCACCAGGTCGAACAGTTGAAGCCGGAGCAGGTCGTGCAGCAATATGGCGACCTGCTTCACGCGCGCCGCTTCAAGGACGCTTTTGCGCTGTGGGACCCGAGCTCGGCGCAAATGAGCGAACAGCAGTTCGAAAAGCGCTTCCAGCCTTACAAGACCATCGACTCGGCGGTCGGCACGATCGGGCGCACCGAGGGCGCCGCCGGATCAATCTACAGCACCGTCCAGCTGACGCTCTCGGGAAACAAGAAAGACGGGACACCTTATGTTATGACGGGGCCGGTGACGCTCCGGCGTGTCAACGACGTCCCAGGTTCAACGGCCGAGCAGCGGCGCTGGCACATCGTCAAGGTGGAGCTGACCGCCAATCCCAAGGCCGCCGAGTCGAAGCTCAACGGTTTAAGGAGATTTCAAGATGAGCCGCTTTGATGACATCCGCGAGCATATGCAGGTGATCGACGCCGAAGGCGCGCCGGTCGGCAAGGTCGACGGAATCGAAGGCGACCGGATCAAGCTGACCCGGACCAGCACCAGCTCCGGAATGGGCAGCCACGAAGGCCACCACCATTTCATCCCCAAGGGTCTCGTCGCCGATATCGAAGGCGATACGGTGAGACTGTCGGCGCGCGCCGATGCGCTCGAGTCGATTTTCGAGACGGAACAGGACGACAGCTCTAGCTGAGCTGCCCTGCTCTATAGTCCGAGCGCTTCAGCGGCGTTTTTGACGTCGTCGTTGCTGACTGGCTGGCCGTCGGAGTCGACGGGGCCGCTCGCGCTGCTCGCCTGATTGTTAGAGGCACTTGCCGCGGACTTCCCCCCGCCGGCGACGTCGAGCGCGAGCCAGATGATCCCGGCGGCCCAGATCAGGGCCATCCACCGGCTCTTGAACACCGTGCTCGTGCGCATCGGAATCATGGGCGCAAGTGTCGCGCCTCAGCGTTAAGATTATGTCTTCAAGCGTGCACGGCGGCGACGAGATAATTCAGCCGCATGTCCTCGCTAAGATGCAGTCCGCGAGTGGGCGACCAGCCGATCCCTTCGACATCGATGCATTGGAGACCTGCCTTGCCGAGCATCGCCTTCAGCGTGTCGGGCGCGATGAACTTGTCGAAATCGTGCGTTCCTTTCGGGATCGCGCCGGTTGCCTCTGCGATGCCGACCATCAACAGCCGCGACAAGGGGGTCTTGTTCGGCGTCGACAGCACCATGAGCCCGCCGGGACCGAGCCGCGCCGCAAGCGCCCGAACGAACATCTCCGGATCGGCGACATGCTCGATCACCTCCATCGAGGTGACGAGGTCGAACTGGCCGCCCACCTCCTCGACGGGGGCGACTCGATAATCGATGTCCAGGCCCTGGCCGTGGGCGTGGAGCTTCGCTGCCGCAATGAGGCCGGGGGCGGCGTCGATCGCCGTCACCTCGGCACCGAGCCTCGCCAGCGGCTCCGCCAGAAGCCCGGCGCCGCAGCCGACGTCGAGCGCGCTCTTGCCCGCAAGCGGCTTCAAGGAATGTTCGTCGAGCGACCAATGCTGGTCGACCTGGTCCCGCAAATAGGCGAGCCTCACCGGGTTGAGCTTGTGAAGCATCGCCTCGGAGCCGTCGGGGTCCCACCAGTCGCCGGCGTGGCTGGCGAACTGCGCGATTTCTTCCGGGACGATGCTGCCGCTCTCGACCATGGCGCTCCCTTGCCTCTTATGATTGCAAAGGGAAAGCGCTCCATGCGTTGAGTCGCCGTGGATCAGTTCCAGATCGAGAACGGATCGCTGCATTGCGAGCAGGTCCCGCTTGCCGGGATCGCGGATGCCGTCGGAACTCCGGTCTATGTCTATTCGACAGCGGCCATGTGCCGCCAGGTCGAGCGCTTTCGACGCGCGCTCGAGCCATTGGCCGATCCGCTGATCGCTTATGCCGTCAAAGCCAATTCTAATGCGGCGGTGGTTGCAACGCTGGCTGCCGCGGGCCTCGGCGCCGATATCGTTTCGGGAGGCGAATATCGCCGGGCGATCGCGGCCGGAGTGGCGCCGGATCGCGTCGTCTTTTCCGGTGTGGGGAAGACCGAGGCGGAAATGGCGCTCGCGCTTCGCGGCGGCCTTTTCCAGTTCAACGTCGAATCGTTCGAAGAGGCGGAAACGCTCTCGGCAACTGCCTTGTCGATGGGAGCGAGCGCCCCGGCGGCGTTTCGGGTCAATCCGAACGTCGGCGGCGGCGGCCATGCGAAGATCACGACGGGCGCAGCGGAGAACAAGTTCGGGATCCCGATCGCAGACGTTCGCGATTTCCACGCCCGCGCCGCCCGCCTTCCGGGCCTCAAGCTGCAGGGCGTCGCCGTCCATATCGGGAGCCAGCTGTCGAGCCTCGAGCCATTCGAGCGGGCCTTTTCGAAGATCGGCGAGGTCATCCGAGCGCTGCGCTCGGACGGGCACGATATTCGGACGGCCGATCTCGGCGGCGGTGTCGGAGTGCCCTACGACCCCGACCTGCCGCCGCCGCCGAGCCCGGAGGACTATGGCGCGATGGTGCGGCGAATCACCCGCAACTGGCAGGTCCGGCTGCTGTTCGAGCCGGGGCGGCTGATCGTCGGCAATGCGGGCGTGCTCCTGTCGCGGGTCGTCCGCATCAAGCCGGGGCCGGAGCATCCGTTCGTTATCGTCGACGCCGCGATGAACGACCTGATGCGCCCGGCTCTGTACGACGCCTGGCACAAGATCGACTCCGCCCGGCCGAGCGGCCGCAAGTGGACGGCGAACGTCGTCGGTCCCGTCTGCGAAACCGGCGATACCTTCGCGACCGCGCGCAGGATGGATCGAGTCGGGCCGGGCGACCTCGTCGTTTTCCGAACCGCGGGCGCCTACGCCGCGACCATGTCGAGCACCTACAATTCGCGGCCGCTGACTCCCGAAGTGCTGGTTCAGGGGGACCGTTGGGCCGTGGTCAGGCCGAGAGTCGATGTCGAGGCGCTGATCGCGGCCGATTCGATTCCCGATTGGCTGGACGGTTGCACGGCCGACCGCAGCGTCTAAACCGCGCGAACCATGCCCCGCCCGAAGCCCCGCATCGTGATGAAGTTCGGCGGCACGTCGATGGCCGGGATCGAGCGCATCCGGAACGTCGCCGGACGGGTCCGGCGCGAGGCCGAGGCGGGCAACGAGGTGCTGGTCGTCGTCTCGGCCATGGCTGGCGAAACCGATCGGCTGGTGCAGTTGTGTCGCGAGGCCGCGGCGCTCCACGATGCCAAGGAATATGATGTCGTCGTCGCCTCCGGCGAACAGGTCACTGCGGGGCTTCTTGCGATGACTCTGCAAACCATGGGGGTGAAGGCGCGCAGCTTCATGGGCTGGCAGCTGGTCAAGGCCTCCGGAGTGCATGGAAACGCGCGGGTCGAGAACGTCGAGAGCGCGCTCTTGGACGAGGCCCTCAGCGGCGGGACAGTCGCGGTGATCCCCGGCTTCCAGGGCGTGTCGGGCGATGGTCGGCTGGCGACCCTCGGCCGCGGCGGATCCGACACCAGCGCGGTCGCCATCGCTGCGGGCCTGAAGGCCGACCGCTGCGACATCTACACCGACGTCGACGGAGTCTACACGACCGACCCGCGGATCGTTCCCAGGGCGCGCAAGCTTGACGCCATCACCTTCGAGGAGATGCTCGAGCTTGCGGGCGTCGGCGCGAAAGTGCTTCAGCCGCGCTCGGTCGGGCTTGCGATGCGCGAGAAGCTGCCGCTTCGCGTGCTTTCGGCGTTCGAGGACGTGCCCGGCACCCGCGTGGTTGCGGAGCTTTCAGGAGCGGACATGGAGAGAAACGAGATCGCGGGCATCGCCGCCGACCGCAACGAGGCGCGGATCACGCTCACCGGCATCGCCGACGAGCCGGGAACAGTCGCGGCGGTGCTGGGCCCGCTGGCGGAGGCCGGAATCGGCTTCGACATGGTGGTCCACGCGGCAACGCAGGGCAGCCGTGCGAGCGACCTCACCTTCACCGTCCCCCGCCCGAGCCTCGCCCAGGCGCAATCGGTGATCGAAAGCCACAAGAGCGCGATCGGTTACGGCGATCTGCTCACCGACGATTCGGTCGCGAAGGTCAGCATCGTCGGTGTCGGAATCCGATCCAACCCGCAGCTCGCGGCCAAGATGTTCGAAACGCTTGCCGAGCGGCAAATCAACCTGCTCGCCATCTCGACATCGGAGATCAAGGTCAGCGCGCTGGTGGCAGAAAACGACCTGCAACTGGCCGTGCGTGTCCTCCACACCGCTTTCGGCCTCGATTCGGAGAAAGCGGCATGAGCGGCGAAGGCCTGATCGCCGACCCCCGAGCGGTTCACCCCAGTGCAGGCCACGCGCTCCTCAAGGAGCTGATGCACAGGGGAACGGAGTTCCTCGGCTGCGAATGGGCGATCATGGGCGGCGCCATGAGCTGGGTTTCCGAGCGCAATCTCGTCTCGGCCATCTCCAACGCCGGCGGCTTCGGGGTCATCGCCTGCGGGGCCATGTCGCCCGACCTTCTCGACACCGAAATCGCGGAGACGAAGGCACGCACTGACAAGCGCTTCGGAGTCAATCTCATCACCATGCATCCGCAGCTCGGCGATCTGATCGACGTCTGCGTCAGGCACGATGTTGGCCATGTCGTCCTCGCCGGCGGGCTTCCGCCCGGGTGGGCGATCGACAAGGTCAAGGCGAGCGGGGCGAAGCTGATGGCTTTTGCGCCGGCGCTAAGCCTCGCGAAAAAGCTAATGCGCTCGAATGTCGATGCGCTGGTGATCGAGGGCATGGAGGCGGGCGGTCACATCGGCCCGGTCTCGACCTCGGTGCTAGCGCAGGAGATCCTGCCGCACGTCTGCCGTGATGTCCCGATCTTCATCGCCGGCGGGATCGGGCGCGGCGAGGCGATGGCGGCCTATCTGGAAATGGGCGCGGTCGGAGTGCAGCTCGGAACCCGCTTCGTCTGCGCCAACGAGAGCATCGCCCATCCCGCTTTCAAGAAAGCGTTCATCCGCGCTTCGGCGCGCGACGCGGTCCTGTCGGTGCAGATCGATCCGCGCCTTCCGGTCATCCCCGTCCGGGCGCTCAAGAATCGAGAGATGGAGAAGTTCGCCGCCAAGCAGCGCGAAGTCGCCGACCTGCTCGACAAGCAGTCGATTGAAATGGCCGAGGCCCAGCTCCAGATCGAGCATTATTGGGCAGGCGCGCTTCGGCGCGCGGTGATCGACGGCGATGTCGAGAGCGGCTCGGTCATGGCCGGCCAGTCTGTCGGAATGGTCACCCGCGAGGAGCCGGTCGCGGCGATCATCCAGGAGCTGGTGGACGAGGCGGCAGCGGCGCTGGAGAGCCGGGGCTAGAGCGACAGCATCAGCTGGCTGGCCGGACCTGGTTCCGGACCGCCGCCGCATAGGCGTTCCAGCGCTGCTCCATCGTTCCGAGTGCTCCGGAAATCTGCGCAAATCCTTCCACATTGTCGGGCGTCGGCGCGCCGTCCGCTCCATCGACCGCCTGGGCGAGCGTGTTGAGCCATTCCGACAGGCTGGTCAGGGTCGTCGGCGCGCTCGCTCCGCCGATCGGCGCACCTTCGCCCACGAGCCCGTTGAGCTCCGCCATCCGCGCATCCTTGCCGCTCGTCTTGGCGAGCGCCGTCTTCAAATCGGCGGCCTGCTCGATCATCTGGCGGGTGCGGACTCGCGCCTGCTCGATCTGCTTGGCGAGCCGGAACTCGGCATCGAAATCGGCCTCACTCACCTGCACTCGCGGGTCGGCGAGCGCCGTCAGCGGCTGGCGCAAAGTCTGGCCTTCGGCCGTCAACTCGACCGTGTAGATGCCGGGCGGTGCCCAGACGCCCGCCGGCGTGTCCTCGTCCTTGAGGCCGCTTGGCTTGGCATAATGCAGGTCCCAGACGAACCGGTGGTGCCCCGGAGTCGCGAGCGGCGGCCGCTGCTGCACCACCCATTCCGGAGCCACCGGCAGCTTCGACAGGTCGATCGGCTTGACCGGATCACTGCTTGAGAAGCGATTCACCAACGCTCCGGATTGATCGTAGATCGCAATCTGCACCGGCCCGGACGCCGTCGCGGGAAGCGCATAGTCGATAATGGCGCCGAGCGGAGGATTGGCCGACAGCGGCTCGTCCTTCGGCTTTGGCGTGCCGGTGAACCTCGGCTCGTTGATCCGGTAAGCGGCCGCTTCGGGATAGAGGCGGGTGCCTGCCGCGGCATTGGCGGCAAGCGCTCGAAGCGGCATGATATCGTCGAGCACATAGAAACCGCGCCCGTGAGTCGCGATCACCAGGTCGGCGCCATGGATGGTGATATCGCGGACCGAGGTCGTCGGAAGGCCCCGCTGGAGCGGCTGCCAATTGTCGCCGTCATCGAATGACACGAACAGCCCGCGCTCGGTCCCGGCATAGAGCAGGCCGGGCCGGGTCGGGTCTTCTCGCACGACATTCACCGAATTGGGCCCGCCGGTTGCAGGCAGGCCATTGACGATGCTCGTCCAGCTCCGGCCGCCGTCGTGAGTGCGCAGGATATAGGGCCGCTGGTCGTCGAGCCGGTGGCGGTCGATCGCGGCATAGGCCGTGTTCGGATTGAAGTGCGAAGCCTCGATGATCCCGACCTTGGACCAGGGCTGGAGGGTTGGCGGAGTAACGTTCGCCCAATGGCCACCATCGTCGTCGGTGCGCCAGATGAGCCCGTCGTCGGTGCCGATCCAGATCAGCCCGTCTCGGACTGGCGAGGTGCCGATGTCGTAAATGACGCCGCGCCGCGGGCCCTTGGTCGCGGTGTCGTCGATCGTCGGCTGGTCGAGCGTCGGCGGAACGCGGAGCTCGGCGCGGGTGAGGTCGGGGCTGATCGGAGCCCAGGTCTTGCCGCCATCGCGCGTCCGGAACAGGCGCTGATTGCCGAAATAGAGCGCATGATCGCGCTTCCCGAAGGTCAGCGGAAGAGTCCACTCGCCGCGATATTCGCCGGGAAAGGCGAGCGTCGGATCGACGCTCCGCGTCTGGCCGGACTTCAGGTCGAGCCGGTCGACCCGGCCGCCGTAGACGATGTCGGGATTGTCCGGGTCGGGCGCGATTTCGTCGGCTTCGCCGCCCGCGGTGACCTCGTGGAACTCATTCATGCTGATCCCGTCGAACAGATTGTCGCTTCGGCTTGCGACCGCGGCCGCTCCGGAATCCTGCTGAGAGCCGTAAATTCGGTACGGAAACCGATTGTCGGTCGAGACGTGATAGAATTGGCCGGTCGGCTGGTTGTACCAGCTGCTCCACGTCTTCCCGCCGTTGAGCGTGACCAATGCTCCCTGGTCGACGCCCGCAATTCGGCGGTCGGGATTCTTCGGGTCGATCCACAAGCTGTGGAAATCATCGCCGGTCGGATCGCCCTTGGTCGGAATGAAGTGCGCGCCGCCGTCGTCCGACCTGAGGATGATCGTATTGCTTACCCATAGCTGGTCGGCATTCTTTGGATTGGCGGTAATCCCGCCGAAGTACCAGCCGCGGCTCCATATCCTCTTGTCGACCGTCACCTTGCGCCAGGTCGCGCCAGAATTGTCCGAGCGGTAGAGTCCGCCCTGGCCTTCCGCGGCACTATCGATCAGCGCGTAGACCCGGTGCGGGCTCGCGGGGCTCGTCGCAAGGCCAATGCGGGCCGGATTGGCCGGCAGGCCGCGGCGCGTCAGATGTGTCCAGCTGCGGCCTCCATCGACGGACTTGTAAAGGCCGCTGCCGGGTCCGCTCGACGGCGGATACGTGTTCCACGGCGGCCGCCGGGTTTGCCACAGAGCGGCGTAGACGACGTTGGGATTGCCGGGCTCGAAACTCAGGTCGATTGCGCCGGTGTTCGAATCCCTGAAGAGCGTTTTCGTCCAGTGCCGGCCGCCGTCGATCGAACGGAACACGCCGCGTTCGTCATTGCAGCCGTAGGGATGGCCGAGCGCGGCGACCAGCAGGACATTCGGATTGCGCGGATCGACGAGGATTTTGCCGATCTGCTGGCTGTCGGAAAGGCCGATCGAGGCCCAGGTCGCGCCGCCGTCGCCGGAACGGAACATGCCGATACCCTGGGAAATGTCGGACCGCATGTCGGCTTCGCCGGTGCCGACGTAGAGGATCTTCGGGTTCGACGGCGCGACCGCGATCGCACCGATGGAGCCGACGTTCACGGAATCGAATATCGGCGCCCATGTGCGCCCAGCGTCGTCCGTCCGCCAGACGCCGCCATTCACCGCGCCGAAGTAGAAGGTCTTGGCATCGATGGGCGACCCGGCAACGGCTAGAACCCGGCCGCCGCGAAAGGGGCCGACCGAACGCCATTGCAGTTCCTGGAACAGGCTGGGATCGACGCTTGCCGCCTGCGACACCGAAGCCGCCGCAATGAGCGGCAATGCAAGCAGGCGAAGAGCGGTCTTTTTCATCGGCATCCGACATGTTCTCCAAGGAATCGCCAGTACCGTAACGAGAAGTGTGGCCGGTGCGCAAATGCACGCGTCGCGCGTGGTACTGACGCCGCGCATCTGTTAGCGCTGACGCCTGATGCCGATGACCGCCGCCGCCTCCGCTCGCGAGATCCTGACCGGTCTTCACGAAACCATGGCCGCGCGCGGCTCGGCCCAGTCGAAGCTCGACAAGGTCGTCGACCTGGTGGCCGAAAAGATGCAGAGCGAGGTCTGCTCCATCTATCTGCTGCGCGACAACAAGCTCGAGCTGTTCGCGACCCATGGCCTGCGCAAGGAAGCGGTCCACGTCACCAGGCTCAAGCCCGGCGAGGGCCTGGTCGGAACGATCGCGGCCGAGGGGCGGATCCTGAACCTCGCCGAGGCGGCGGGGCATCACGAGTTCGTCTACCGGCCGGAAACCGGCGAAGAGCGGTTCCACAGCTTCGCGGGAGTGCCGATCGTCTATCGCGAAACCCCGATCGGGGTTCTTGCCGTCCAGCATTCCGAGCCGCGCCGCTACGCCGACGTCGAGATCGAGGCGCTGCAGACGGTCGCGATGGTCCTTTCGGAGCTGATCGCTGGCGCTCGCCTAGTCGACGGCGCCCGGCGCGGGCGATTGCGCAGCGGCGGGCCGCTGCGGCTGATGGGGCTCAAGCTGGTGGCCGGAATGGCCAAGGGGCAGGCCGTCTTCCACGAGCCACGAGTGATCGTTGAGCACACTGTCGCCGACGATGTCGAGGCGGAGCGCGACCGCGTCTATGGCGCCTTCCGAAAGATGCGCGAGCAGATCGACGCGATGACTCGAGAGGCCGAGTTCGGCGGCGCCGGCGAGCATGAGGAGATCCTCGAGACCTACCGGATGTTCGCTTACGACGAAGGCTGGTCGCGGCGAATCAACGAAGCCATCGATTCCGGGCTCACCGCCGAGGCGGCGATCGAGCGGGTGCAGCAGCGCACTCGGGCGCGGATGCGCGAGATCGACGACCCGCTGCTTGCCGAGCGGATGCACGACCTCGAGGATTTGTCGAATCGGCTGCTGAGGATCGTCTCGGGCCGGATGGGGACTGCCGCCCAGACCGGCCTGACGCGGGATACGGTGCTGGTGGCGCGCAATCTCGGCCCCGCCGAGCTGCTCGAATATGACCGGCGGCGGCTCAAGGGCGTGGTCCTCGAGGAGGGTTCGCTCACTTCGCACATGGTCATCGTCGCCCGCGCGATGGGTGTGCCGGTCGTCGGCCGGCTCCCCGACGTTCGCCACATCGTCGAGGAGGGCGACGTGGTTCTCGTCGACGGCGATAACGGCAGCGTCATCATTCGCCCGTCGAAGGCGCTGCTGACCGGCTTCGAGCAGCGGATGGCGCTCAGCAAGAAACGGCGGGCGCAATATGACGCCATTCGCGCTCTTCCGGCCCAGACCACCGACGGCCTCGCGATCAGCGTGATGATGAATGCCGGGCTGGCGGAGGACGCGGCATCGCTGGAGCTGACCGGCGCCGATGGCATCGGCCTGTTCCGGACCGAGTTCCAGTTCCTCGTTTCGGCGACGCTTCCAGGGCGCGAGAGCCAGCTTCGGCTCTACAGGCGAGTGCTCGAGGCGGCGGGCGAGAAGCCGGTCGTGTTCCGGACGCTGGACATCGGCGGCGACAAGGCGCTGCCCTATCTCACCAACGGCGCCGAGGAAGCGGAGAACCCGTCGATGGGCTGGCGGGCGCTCAGGCTCTCTCTCGACCGTTCGACCCTGATGAAGGCGCAGGCCCGGGCGCTCATCCAGGCAGCGGCCGGCCGATCGCTTCGAGTCATGTTCCCGATGATTTCCGAGCCGTGGGAATATGAGCAGGCGCGGACCCTGTTCGAGGCCCAGGTGCAATGGGCGGAACAGGCTGGCCGCCCGGTTCCGTCGCGGATCGAGTTCGGCGCGATGCTGGAGGTGCCGTCGCTCGCCGAGCAGCTGGACCTGTTGCTTCCGCGTATCGACTTCCTGTCGATCGGAACCAACGATCTCACCCAGTTCCTGTTCGCGGCCGACCGCGGCGACCCGCGCCTTGCCGAGCGTTACGATTGGCTGAGCCCGTCGATCCTGCGGTTCCTCAAGCGCGTTCTCGACGCCGCCAGGGCAGCCAACAAGCCGGTGCGGATTTGCGGAGAGATGAGCGGCCGCCCGCTCGAATGCATGGCCCTGGTCGGACTCGGCGCCGAGAATTTCTCGATCACTCCGGCCGCTGTTGGGCCGATCAAGGCGATGATCCGATCAGTCGATTCTGCCGCGATCAGGGCGCGCATGGACCAATGGCTGGCAAAGCCGCCGCACGATCTTCGAAAGGCGCTGTCGGACTGGGCGCGGCGGCATCACGTCGCCGTGGGTTGATGGGATGTTGACAGTCTGCCGGGCGCCTTCGACAACACGCCCCCGAGGCGGAAAAGGGTGAGGAATGGACGAAGAGACTGAAGCGACTGAGTTTGTTTCCGCCGGCCAGCGGCTCCGTGCCGCCCGCGAGGCGAAAGGCCTCAGCCTCGAGAATATCGCGTCCGAGACGCGAATCCCGCTTCGTCACCTCGAAAGCCTGGAAACCGGCGACTGGGACCGGCTTCCTGCCCCCACTTACTCGATCGGCTTCGCGAAAAATTACGCGAATGCCGTCGGCCTCGATCGCGCCGAGATCGGCGAGCAGCTTCGTGCCGAAATGGGCGGCAGTCGAGCCGATACTTCGACCGTCGAACATTTCGAGCCGGCCGATCCCGCTCGAAGCATGCCGCGCTGGCTGGTGGCGTCGGCGGTCGTGGCGATCCTCGTTATCGTCCTGGCTTTCGCCTGGATCCGCAACCGTTCGGTCAGCGAGCAGCCCGTTTCAACCGCGAAGCAAGCGGCCCCGGCTCCGCAGCAGGCGCCGGTAGGCGCGCCAATAACTCCGCCACCCGCGCAACAGCCGGGGGTCGCGCAAGGACCGGTCGTGATCACCGCCACCGCGGCGGCCTGGATCCGGGTCAGCGACCAGGGGAAGACGCTGTTCGAAGGCATGCTCCAGCCGGGGCAGACCTACCAGGTTCCACAGACCGCGACCGCGCCGACTCTCCGGGCCGGCGCTCCGGAAGCGCTTCGGATCAATGTCGGCCAGTCCGTCGCTCCGCCTGTCGGTCCAGCGGGCCAGGTCGTCGACCATGTCAGCCTTCGTCCCGCCGACCTGATGCGGGCCCCGCAGCAGCCGGCCGCGCAGCCAGCGCCCGCCCGGCCGCCAACTCAAAATTCGCTGGCGCAATAAATTCATGCGGGCGTAAGCTGGCGCCCTGCAAAATGGTTCAATTGGTTGAAGGTGGTGGGGAATTTCATGACCGCGCATTTGCGCTTCGCTCTTCCGGCGGCGGCCCTTGTCGCCGTGGCCGTAACTCCGGCGCTGGCGCAGCGTCCGCCGAGCCCGGAACAACGGGTCGCGATTCTCCAACAACAGGTGGCCGCGAGCCAGGCGACCGCGCTGCGGCTGGAACAGCGCCTCAACGGCGTCGAGGCGCAGCTCCAGCAATTGATCAACCAGGGCGAGGTCAACGGCCACCGGGCGAGCGAGCTCGAATCGCAGATCACGTCTCTTCGCAATGACGTGAACAGCCGCCTGACGGCGCTTGAATCGCGGCCGGCGGTCCAGCCTCAGTCCGGCGAGGCCGCTGACGGCGCCTCGGCACAGCCGAAACCGGATTCGGGCACTATGCAGGCGGCGTCCGCTTCAACTCCTGAAACGCCGTCCAAGGCGTCGGATTCTACCGATGCCGCCACGGCCGACCCCGGCGAAGAAGCCTATTCCCAAGGCTTTCGCCTGTGGCGCGACGGCAAATACGACCAGGCGATCACAGCCTTGCGCGCCTTTGTCTCGGGCTTTCCGGGCCATCGCCGAGTGAGCTTCGCCCGCAACCTCATCGGTCGCGCGCTGCTCGACAAGGGCGAGCCCCGCCCTGCGGCGGAGGCGCTGCTCGCCAATTACCGCAAGGACCCCAAGGGCGAGCGGGCACCCGACAGCCTCTATTATCTCGGCCAGGCGCTGATGCAGCTCAAGCAGCCGGGGCAGGCCTGCAAGGCCTATTCCGAGCTCGAAGATATGTACGGCTCGTCCGTCCGCCCCGATCTCAAGGCGCTCGTCACCAAGGGCAAGATCGACGCCAATTGCTCCTGATCCGGCGCTGGTCGGCCGTTTTTCTGCCGATCTTGACCGGCTCGTTCCAGCCGGGGCCCGGATCGGAATTGCCGTTTCCGGCGGGCCGGACAGCCTCGCGCTCCTTCTGCTGGCTTCGGCCGCCCGGCCGGGCGAGGTCGAGGCCGCTACGGTCGATCACGCCTTGCGAGCCCAATCGCGTTCGGAAGCGGAGATGGCCGAGCGCCTCTGCAAGAAGCTTGGCGTCACTCATTCGACCCTGACCGTCCACTGGAATCGCAAGCCGCAAACTGCGATCCAGGAGCGGGCTAGGATCGAGCGCTATCGCCTGCTGGCCGATTGGGCCGGCGAGCGCGGCCTCGCGGCGATCGCCACCGCCCATCATCTCGACGACCAGGCCGAAACGCTGCTGATGCGCCTGAATCGCGGAGCGGGCGCCCGCGGACTGGCGGGGATGCGTGCCGTCGCTCCCGTTCCCGGAGCCGACATGCCCCTTCGCCTGGTCCGTCCGCTGCTGGCCTGGCGGCGTTCGGAGCTGGCGCAGATCTGCAGCGCGGCCGGGCTCGCTCCGATCGACGACCCGAGCAACCGGGACGAACAATTCGAGCGCGTTCGTATCCGTCATGCGCTGGCCCAAGCCGGATGGATCGATTCCGGCGCGATTGCCCGAAGCGCCGCCAATCTCGCAAGCGCCGATGCCGCGCTCCACTGGGCGACGGACCTGGAATGGGAACGGCAGGTCGAGCGCTCCGATGCCGCGATCGTCTATCAGCCGCTCGCGCCGCTGGAGATTCGCAGGCGCATCGTCCGGCGCGCGGTCGCGGCTTTCGCCAGCGAAGGCCCCGCCAATCCGCTGCGCGGGCGTGAGCTCGACCGGGTCGTGGCGCTGCTGGCAGCAGGGAGCAAGACAACGCTTCGCGGCGTCTTGTGCTCGGGCGGGAGCCACTGGCGATTCACGCCGGCGCCGGGCAGGCGCGTTCGCTAGGCGCCACGCAGCCGAAATCGGCGCACGAGCGTTTGGCGGCCATGCCGTCGTCGGTGATCCGAAGCTTCGACTATTCGCCCGCCACGCGCCAGCTGACCGTCGAGTTCGTCAGCGGCCGGCGCTACGTCTATTCGGGCGTTCCGCTCGACGAGGCCGAGGCAATGCGCAGCGCCTTCGCCAAGGGCGTCTTCTTCAACAAGCGGATTCGCGACCGCTATCCGGGACGCGAAGTCGCCTGACCCCTTATTGTCAGCCGGGAGTGTTCTCGGGCGGCGGAGCGGCCTGCTTGTTCGCTTCGCGCGCCTCGGCCTTGGCCCGGTCGATCATATTCTGGAGGCAGCCGGTGTAACCGGCCGGTCCGACGGCCGAGCAGCTCTGGATTCCGGTGCGGCCGACATATTCGAAGCTTTTCGCTCGCTGAGACCAGCTCTGGCGGCTCTGAAGCGGGCCGCTGTCGCGGTAGCGCTCGGGAATCCGGTAGCGCTCCGTCTCCGGCTTGCGTGCGCAAACGACGACCTCGTCCTCGGTCGAACGCGGGCACGGGTCGTTGCCGTAGACGATGATCTCCGCGATTTTGACGTTGCCGCTGCTGTCCTGCGCGTGGGCAGGGACGCCAGTCGCGGCCAGGCCGCCGCCAGTCGCCGCAGCGGCCGCGAGCGAGATCAGAATCCTGTTCATGGTCAAGAACCTTTCACGGCAACAGCGGCCGGGGAGCCGGGGCGTTCCCCTAGAATCGCTCGGACAACCCGATTGCGACACGACATGCCGCGCGGATCGCTCCGGTCAATAGCGGATAGCCGGGAGCGCGCTCCGCTCCGGCCGCGCGGGCGATGTCGCGATGCTCGATCTCCTCCTCGCGGAACTCGGCGATATCGGCCGACAGCTCGGGATCGCTGCTTCCGAGGGAGTCGAGCTGCCGCTTGTAATGGCGATCGATCTCGGTCTCGATTGCGTCGGTGCAGGCCATTGCCGCTTCCTCGCCGATCAGCGCGGTTCCGGCGCCAAGCGCGAAGCCGGCGAGGTCCCACAGCGGCTGGAGCACCGTCGGCCGCACGCGCCGCTCTGTCATCAGAAAATCGAAGCGGTTGAGATGCCGCTGCTCCTGCATCGCCATTCGCGAGACGAGCTTGGCGGCCGGGCAATTCGCAGGCAGCACCGCCAGCTGGCCGGAGTAGATTCGAGTGGCGCCATATTCGCCGGCCTGGTCGACCCGAAGCATCGACGCGCTGTCGGCTCGTTTCTGGCCCGGGCGCCACGGGCCGCTCATCGCGCGGGCCTGCCCGACAGAGTCAGCCACGCGACGATCGCAGCTCCGCCCAGGGACATGATTGCGTTCCAGCCAGCCAGGGAAATCCCGAACAGCGACCATTGCACCTGGTCGCAGCGAATGAGCGGCACTGCCATCAATTGCTTGAGCAGCTCCTGCGTGCTGGCCGCCTTGGCGGTCGAAGTACAGGTGGTGAAGCCCGGGAAGATCTTGAGCTCCACGCCGGCGTGATAGACGCCGATGAGGCCGGAAATCGCGATTGCCGCCGCGGCCAGGAGCGTGAGCAGGCGCGAACGTCGCGATGCTGCCGGAGCGGTGAAAGCGAGCGCCGCGAGCAGGATCGCCGCGGCGTGCGGATAGCGCTGCCACCAGCACATTTCGCACGGGTAGAGACCGCCGAAATACTGGAAGCCATAGGCTCCGCCGAGAAGCGCGATCGGAAGCAGGAGCGCGATCAGGCGACCCGCCTCGGTTTGGCTCAGCGGGGCTGCTCCACGCGAAGGTCCGAGCGTCGCTTCAGCCATGCCCTGGCCGCCCTAGCGCTTCGAGTGGGACTTGTCGCCCGCCGACGCCACCGCGGCGGGCGAACCGAGGCGCTTGAGCGTGTTGAGCGCGTAATAGAGCTGGAAGTCCTTGATGCCCTCCTTCTTCAGCTCCTCGGCGGTCGCGCTGAAACGCGGGTCCTTGGCGGTGTCGTCTTCTTCCAGAAGTTCGTCGGTCGCCTTGGCCTGGGCAAGCAGGTGGCGGCGAAGGTCGGCCTCGCGGACAACCGGCCGGTCCTTGTAATCGGGGTCCGACAGCTGCGGCACCGAGATGTCGGGGCGGATCCCCCCGGCCTGAACCGAGCGGCCCGACGGGGTGTAGTAGCGCGCCGTCGTCAGCCTCAGAGCGCTCTCCGGACCGGTCTGGACGACGGTCTGGACGCTGCCCTTGCCGAAGCTGGTCTCGCCCATCACCAGCGCGCGGCGCTGGTCCTGGAGCGCTCCGGCGACGATCTCGGCCGCCGACGCCGTGCCGGCATCGACGAGGACGATCACCGGCAGGCCATGGGTCATGTCGCCGGGCTTCGCATAGTAACGCTCGATATCCGTCTTCTCGCGCCCGCGCTGGGAGACGATCTCGCCGCGGTTGAGGAAATCGTCGCTGATGTCGACGGCCTGGTCGAGAAGGCCGCCGGGATTGGAGCGAAGGTCGAGGATGTAGCCGAGCGGATGGCCTCCGGTCGCCTTGTCGATCGCGGTCAGCGCCGCCTTCGTCTCCTCGGCGGAATTGCCCGAGAAGGTGTTGATGTCGAGGATGGCGACGCCGTCCTTGATCTCCCACTTCACCGGCTTGAGCTGGATCCGCTCGCGAACCAGGGTGACGTCGAACGGCTTGTCGCGGCCAGGGCGGACGATGGTGAGCTTGATCGAGCTTCCAGGCATGCCGCGCATCTTGTCGACCGCTTCATCGAGCGATCCGCCATAGACCAGTTGGCCGTCGATATGGGTGATGTAGTCGCCGGACTTGATCCCGGCCCGCCAGGCAGGCGTGTCCTCGGTCGGAGCGATCACCTTCACCGCCCCGTCCTCGACCGTCACCGTGAGTCCAAGGCCGCCGTAATTGCCGTCCGTCGTCGTCTTCAGGGTCTCGAAGTCGCTTCCCTCCATGTAGGAGGAGTGCGGGTCGAGAGCGGCGAGCATTCCGTCGATGGCGCCCTTGATAAGGGTCTTGTCGTCCACCGGGTCGACGTAATTCGCCTTCACCCGCTCGTAGACGCTCATGAATTTCTCGAGCTCCTGGTAATTGGCCACGTCGGCAGCGGCCAGCGAGCTTGTCGTCACCGGGACGAGCGCAAGCGCTCCGACCAGGGCCAGCGGAGGGAGGAGTTTGTGAATAGTCTTCATGATGAATGCCTTAGGGTCGCGTCGGACACGAGATTAGCCGCCTTTTGAGATATTTGACAGCACCTGAGATGAACCTGCGATGAGAGCCGGAGAGACGGACTCGCCGCCGTGCTGGAGCCGCACTTCGACCGGCCCCAGAGCGACCCCGAGCGGGTCGCCGATCCGGACGGCCATCCCCTTGCGGAGTTTCGATCCGGCGTTGACGACGACCGATTTCCACCCGCCGCCGTGGTCGATGATGACGAGCCCGTCATAATCGTGGAACGGGCCTGCAAAAAGGATCGTGCCGCTCGCAGGCACGACCAGCGCGGTTCCCCGCCGCGTCGCGAGCGTGATTCCGCGAGAGCGCACCCCGTTCGCGCTCACCTCCCCCATTCCATCGGTGACCGCCGCTTGGGCGGGGAGTTCGTATGCGAACGGCGGCGGCGCTGCCGGACTCGGCGCTGGAACGGGCGCGGGGCCGAGTTGGGCGAGCGCGTTGGCGAGCTGCCTCGAAGCGACCGCTGATCCGGCATTTTGCTGAACCGCGGCAAAGCGTTCCTCGCTGGCAAGGGCGATGTCTCCAGCCCCGAGGGCCGTCGACCCGCGTGTCCGCGCCAACGCGATTGCGCTCGGCTCGAGAGCGGCGAGCGCTTCGCGCCGCCTGTCGAGCTGCGCGCGGCTGCCTGCCATCTGGTCCCGGGCGGCGACCGCCTGCTGCTCGAGGGCCGTCTGGCGCCGGAGATCGGCCGATAAGGCCGCCGTCCTCGCGCGGATGACCGGCGCCGTCGCCGACACGAGCAGCCGGAGCTTCACGAGATCCTCCGCCGAACCGGAATCGACCAGCAGGAGCAAAGGCGGGCGCCGAGCCGCAAGCACCAGCCCCGCCAGCAACGAGCTCACCGGCGCCTGCTGCGCCGCCAGGCGCTGCCGCTGAGCGACCAGTTGGCCCTCGACGAGAAGGGCTTCGGCGTCTGCGGCGCTGATCTGTGCCTCGGCCGCCTCGATTGCCTGGGCCGCGGCGAGCTGCCGGGCGCGCAGCCGGGTCACCGCGTCGCGCGCCTCGGCAGCCGCTTTCTCCAACCGTTGCTGCTCGGCGAGCGCGACCGCCGCCTCGTTTCGCGCCTGCCGGAGCTGGACATCGACCGGAACCTGCTCCGGCGGAACCGGCGCGCTCGCTGCGACCGCCGCAGATCCCGCGAGCAGAAGCAAAGCGGTGGCGGCGCGAAGCATCGTTTCAGCCTTCGCGATGATAGGGATGATTGGCAAGGATCGACGTCGCCCGGAACAACTGCTCGGCGAGCATGGCGCGGACCAGAAGGTGCGGCCAGGTCGCAGGTCCGAACGACAGCAGAAGGTCCGCCTTCGACCGTTCGCCGTCGTCGTGGCCGTCGGCGCCACCGATCGAGAAGCGCGCCTCGCGCTTGCCACCATCGCGCCAGTCCTCGAGCTTTCGAGCAAGCTCAAGCGATGACAATGCGGCGCCGCGCTCGTCGAGGAGGACGGCGACGCTCGACGGCGGGGGAGGCGGAGGCGCTCGGCCGGACTCCGGCAACTCCGTCAGCTTCGTCGGCCAGGAGATTCGTTTCAGATACCGTTCGACAAGCTCGGATTCAGGAGAACGGCCGATCTTTCCTCGAGCGACGATGTGAAGGAGCAGCTTACCGCCCGCCGATCGCGGTGGCGGCGTTGTACGGCCAGCCGACGACTTCCAGGAAACCGTCGTAGATCGTCCTGGCGGCCTCGGCGATCGCATTGGGGCGGTTCGATCCGCCGCGCGCGAAGATGGCTACGGCGATCCGGTGACCGTTCGGCAGGGTGATGAAACCGACGTCGTCGGTGAGGCCGTTGAGCGTTCCGGTCTTGTGCTGCACCAGAGTCCCGTCGGGAAGCAGCGACTTCATGCGGTTCCTGCCGGTCATGCACTGGGCCATGAGGTCGAGCAGATAATTCTTGGTCCATGGCTTCAGCAGTTCGCCCTTGTCGAGCCGCTCGAGGAAGGTGGCGAAGGCCATCGGAGTCGCGGAATCGCGCGAATCGTACAGGTCGCGCTTGTCGCTCAAAAGCTGTGCGATCGTCCGGTCGATTCGAAGCCCGTCGACCTTGTGCCAGTCGAGCCACTTCTGGACCGTGTCGGGACCGCCGAGGTTGCGGATGAGGAGGTCGGTGGCGTGGTTGTCGCTGTGAACCAGCATCCGCTTCATCAGCGCCGCCGCGGAGACTCCGCTGATCGTGTCGTCCAGCGAACGGTCGCCCTTTTCGACATAAGAGAGATAGGTGGCCGCGACCGCGACCTTGACCGTGCTGGCCATCGGATAATGGCGATTGCCGCGAACGCTGACGGATTCGCCGGTGTTGAGGTCGATTGCAGCAATGCCGACGTCGGCCGTTTTCGACGTGACCAGCATCGCCAGCTGTTGCTGGACCGAATGATATAGCGAGCCTTCCGCCGCCGCGGCCGGCTGCGCGATCAACGCAAAGAGACAGAACAGAAACCCAGTCAGAAGTCGCATCGCTCACCCACCCTGAGCTGTTGCAGTCACCCTCTCATCGCCGAATGCCCACATTCGCTCCAAATTGTAAAAACTTCTTACTTCGGGGCGGAACAGGTGCACGATGACGTCGTCGGCATCGATTAGCACCCAGTCCGCCGCCGGCAACCCCTCGATTCTAACAGATTTTCCAAATTCCTGTTTGATTTTTTCAGCAAGCTTGGTCGCCATCGCCGCGACCTGCCTGGTCGAGCGCCCGGAAGCGACCACCATATGGTCGGCGATACTGGACTTGCCCACCAGAGGAATCGTCGTGATTTCAACGGCCTGGTCGTCGTCGAGCGATTTGAGGACGAGTTGGTGGAGCTTGTCGACGTCGATCGGCTCATGGCCGTTGACGGCGGTATCGGCTGGTCGGTCGGGCAAGGCGTCTCCTTAATCGGATGCAGCGCCGCCGGCGACCGGACCCAGTTTCCGGAAGCGTCTTTGGCGATGCCAGTTGGGATCGAGCGCGCGCAAGGCGGTGGCGGAGGCAGGGTTGGTCGGCAGGCTCAGGAACAACAGCGCCGGTGGACTCCACTCCGTCCAGTGTTTCGCCTGGCTTTGCGGTCGGACGAACCGCGAAAGCCAGCCCATCGCGCGCGCCGCGCGGGCGGCCTCATCATAGCCGGGACGGGGAAGTACCGCAATTGGAAGGAGTTGCGCAATTTCGCGCCAATCTTTCCAGCGATCGAATTCTGCAACGGTGTCGGCGCCCATCAGCCAGATGAACCTGTCGTCGGGGAAATCCCGAATCAGCGCCCTTAACGTATCGATGGTGTAACGGGTCCCGGCGGTCCGCTCGAAGTCGCTCACCCCGATCGAGGTGCCGGCGGCCCATTCCTCGGCCGATGCCAGCCGCGCCTCGTAAGGCGCCATGTCGGCGGCCGCGGCCTTGAGCGGATTGCCGGGCGTTACCAGCCACCACAGTTCGTCGAGTCCGAGTTCGTCGATTGCCGCCAGGCTCAATTGCCGGTGCCCCTCGTGGGCAGGGTTGAACGATCCGCCGAGAAGCCCGATGCGCTTCATTCCGGGACGGCTAGCACGCGGCGGTCTGTCCGCATAATGTCGTGGCAACGAGCGGGGGAACGATGCCGGATCTTGAAGCCGTCGGTGACGCACTTACGGGAGCCATGATCGGCCGCGCCGTCGAGCCGAAGGCGGGCGAAGCCGCCGAGGGGCACGCGCGCGAGCGCAATTGCCTCAACTGCGCAACCACGCTCGTCGGCGACTATTGCTATCATTGCGGCCAGAGGGCGCACGTCCACCGCACGCTGACGGCCTTCTGGCACGACCTCGTCCACGGCGTCTTCCATTTCGAGGGCAAGATCTGGCACACTTTGCCGCTCCTCGCGTGGAAGCCCGGGGAACTGACGCGCCGCTATATCGACGGGCAGCGCGCGCGTTTCGTCTCGCCCATCGCCTTGTTCCTGTTCTGCGTCTTCATCACCTTTGCGGTGGTGGGCCTGACGAGCAGCACGATGCACGCCTCGGCCAAAGCGTCGGCCGATGCCGCAAAAGACCTATCGAAAGACGCGACCAAATTGTCGGTCCTGCAAGCAGAGAGAGCGGCCGCAAGCGGAGCGGAGGCGGCCAGGCTCGACGGGAAGATTGGAGATCTGAAAAGCGAGATGGTCGCTCTTCAGGCGGTCAAGGACGGGAAGATCGACCCAAGCACGTTCAAGATTCAGAGCGACTGGCTCGGCGGGTTCAATGACAACCTCGGCGAAGCCGCAAAGAACCCGGAGCTTCTCTTCTACAAGATCAAGACCAACGCCTATAAATTCAGCTGGGCACTGATCCCGATCTCGGTGCCGTTCGTGTGGCTGCTGTTCCCGTTCAGCCGCCGCTTCCGGCTGTACGACCACACCGTCTTCGTCACTTATTCGCTCTGTTTCATGATGCTGCTGCTGTCGGCATCGGCGGTGGTTGGACTCGTCTCGGACGGTCTCGCGAGCCTCGCCTTCTTCGTGCCGCCGTTCCACATGTACCGGCAGCTTCGCGGCACTTACGGCGTCGGCAAACGCGGAGCGCTCTGGCGCACCGGCCTCCTCACCATCTTCGCTTTCATTGCGATCAGCCTGTTCGGCAGCCTGCTGGTCGCGATCGGCGCGTTCGACTAGGCCCCCGCGGCGGCCGGTCCGCCGATCGCTCCCGGCTTGGGCCGCTTCGCCTTCGGGATCGACGAACCCCCGGCCGGGATCGCGGCTCCGGTCGGACCGCTGCGGTCGATCGAGCCACCTTCCATCAGAGTCTTGATCTCGTCTCCCGACAGGGTCTCATATTCGAGAAGCGCCTGGGCCAGCGTCTCGAGCTGGTCGCGGTAATCGGTGAGGCAGGTTTTCGCCTTGGCATAGGCATCGTCGACCAGCCTACGGATTTCCTTGTCGATCAGCTGCGCCGTCTCGTTGGACATCTGCCGGGTGCGGTTGACGGAATAGCCGAGGAACACTTCCTCGTCCGGCTCCGCATATTGAAGCGGGCCAAGCGCGTCGGAGAGGCCCCAGCGGGTCACCATGTCGCGAGCGAGGCCCGTGGCATACTGGATGTCGGAGGAGGCGCCGGACGACACCTTCTCGTAACCGAAGATCAGCTCCTCGGCGACTCGCCCGCCCATCGAAACGGCGAGGTTCGCGTACATCTTGTCGCGGTGATAGCTGTAATTGTCGCGCTCCGGCAGGCGCATCACCATTCCCAGGGCGCGGCCGCGCGGGATGATGGTCGCCTTGTGGATCGGGTCCGACGCCTCTTCGTGGAGAGCGACGATCGCATGGCCGGCCTCGTGATAGGCGGTCATCCTTTTCTCGTCCTCGGTCATGACCATGGACTTGCGCTCGGTGCCCATCATCACCTTGTCCTTGGCTTCCTCGAATTCATGCGCAGCGACGAGGCGCTTGCCCTTGCGGGCGGCCAGCAGCGCCGCTTCGTTGACCAGGTTGGCAAGATCGGCGCCGGAAAATCCGGGGGTGCCGCGGGCGATGACCCGGGGATCGACGTCGGGCGCAAGCGGCACCTTCTTCATGTGAACGTTCAGGATCGCTTCGCGGCCGTCGATATCGGGCCTGGGGACGACCACCTGCCGGTCGAAGCGGCCAGGGCGAAGAAGCGCCGGATCGAGCACGTCGGGACGGTTGGTGGCGGCGATGATGATGATTCCTTCGTTCGCCTCGAAGCCGTCCATCTCGACCAGCAGCTGGTTCAGCGTCTGCTCGCGTTCGTCGTTGCCGTTGCCGAGGCCGGCGCCGCGATGGCGGCCGACGGCGTCGATCTCGTCGATGAAGACGATGCACGGAGCGCTCTTTTTGGCCTGGTCGAACATGTCGCGGACTCGGCTGGCGCCGACGCCGACGAACATCTCGACGAAGTCGGAGCCGGAGATGGTGAAGAAGGGCACTCCCGCTTCGCCGGCGATCGCGCGGGCGAGAAGGGTCTTGCCGGTGCCGGGCGAGCCGACAAGCAGCGCGCCCTTGGGGATCTTGCCGCCGAGACGGGCGAACTTGCCCGGATCCTTCAGATATTCGACGATTTCCTGGAGCTCTTCGCGGGCCTCGTCGATCCCGGCGACGTCGGCGAAGGTCACGCGGCCCTGCTTTTCGGTCAGCATCCGGGCGCGGCTCTTGCCGAAGCCCATGGCTCCGGAGCCGGAGTTCTTCTGCATCTGGCGCATCACGAAGAAACTGATCCCGATGATCAGGAGCAGCGGAAGCGAATTGTAGAGCATCAGAAGCCAGATGCTCGAGCCCTCGTCGGCCTTCACCTGGACGTCGACGCCTTTGTCGATGAGCATGGACGAGACCGATGCATCGGCGGGCGCAGTGGTGCGGAAAACGCCGCCGTCGGTCAGACGGCCGGTGATCAGGCTGTTGCGGTCCGACGTGGTCGTCATCGTCACCGAGCGGACGGTGCCGTCATTCACCTGACGGACGAATTCCGAATAAGCGATCTGCTCGCCGGCTGCGCTTCGCGTGCTGCCGCCGATCATCTGCACGAACAGGACCAGCCCGAAAAGGATTGCGACCCAGATCAGGAGGCTCTTCACCCAGGGATTGGTCGGCTTTTTCTCGTTCATCCGTCTCTCGTTCCAGCGGTTCTCGAGCCATCCTTCATGGCTCAAACGCCAAGATAGGCAGATTGGAACCAATAACAATGAGACGATTGAAGGCGCCTGAACGGCGATCCGGACGGCCTGCGGATGCCTCCACTGAGCGGAGTTTCGTCACAAGGAGATTGCGAAGCCGCGCTGTCGGGCGCAATTGCAATGCGATGGACAAGCCGGACCTGGCAGCCGCGAATGAACGCCGCTGGACCCGCATCGATACTTACGTCCAGGCGCTCGCCCGGCGAGAGACGGCGAGACGCCGCCGGCACATTGCCGTTCGCACCGAGCCCGAAGCTCCGCGCCTGATGCTCAGCACGCTGCCGTTCGTTGCGACGATGCTGGTGCTGGCGATCCTCATCATCCTGTTCGCCGTCGTCGCCTGGCCCGGCTCGCAGCCCGAATTTCGGCCAAAACCCCAGCAGAGCGAGCTCGGAACGGCGCAGCGCGGCTGGTTCCAGGAAGCGCAGAAGGAATTCCGTTAACGGCTGATTGGCCGCTTCGCTGATATCCAATATTAAGCTAAGTTAGTGCCAATGCGGCTCTATCGATTTCTCCGTCCGTTCGTGTTCGCGCTCGATGCCGAAACCGCGCATCGGGCGACGATCGCCGCGTTGAAGTGGTTGCCGCTGCATTCAGCGCACCTTCCCACGCCGCTTCGAACGACTCTCGCCGGCCTTGAATTCCCGTCCCCCGTCGGCCTCGCCGCTGGGTTCGACAAGGATGGAGAAGTCCCCGCGGAAATGCTCACGCTCGGTTTCGGCTTCGTCGAGGTCGGGACTCTGACTCCGCGGCCGCAGTCCGGGAACCCGAAGCCAAGGCTGTTTCGGCTAACCGAGGATCGGGCCATCATCAACCGCATGGGATTCAACAATCGCGGACAGGCGAGCGCGTTCATGCGGCTGAAGACCTGCAGCCGCGCTGGCGGCCCCGTCGGAGTCAATATCGGCGCCAACAAGGACAGCCCGGATCTGGTTGGCGATTATGTCGCCGGGGTGAAGGCGATGAGCGCGGTCGCCGATTACCTCACGGTCAATATCAGCTCACCCAATACGCCCGGGCTTCGGGCGCTCCAGAACCACGGCGCGCTCGACACTTTGCTCTCGGCCGTCGCCGGGGTTCGGCAGAAACACGGCCCGCCGGTTTTTCTGAAAATCGCTCCGGACCTGGAGAAGGGCGACCCTGACCGCATCGTTCGAGCGGCGCTCGACCAGGGCATGGACGCGATCATCGTCTCCAACACGACCGTGTCGCGGCCCCCGCTCAACTCGCAATGGGGCGGGGAGCAGGGCGGCCTTTCGGGAGCGCCGCTCAAGCCGATTGCGCTCGACACGCTGCGGCTGTTCCGCAAGGCGAGCGGCGGCGCTCTGCCGCTGATCGGCTGCGGGGGAATTGCCAATGCCGATGATGCGTGGGAGCGAATCCGCGCCGGTGCCTCGCTGGTCCAGCTTTACTCGGCGATGGTGTACCACGGCCCGCACGTCGCTCGGCGCATCGCAGAAGGCCTTGCGCACAAGCTTTCCGAGGCCGGATTTTCCAGCATTGCCGAGGCGGTGGGGACCGAGTAGCCCTTCGCGCCCATGCTCCACCCGTTCCTGTCCGTTGCCGCCGCGTTCCTGCTTGCCGGCAGCTCCGCCCTTCCCGCTTTTGCCGAACCCGCTCCTGCTGTCTCACAGGGAGGAATGGTCAGCGCCGCCGACCCGCGCGCGGCCGAGGCCGGGGCGGAAATGCTTCGCGCCGGCGGTAATGCCGTCGACGCTGCAATCGCGACTCTCGTCACCTTGAACGTCGTCGAGCCGCAGAGCTCGGGGATCGGCGGCGGTGGCTACCTCGTCTATTCGAACCGCGGCGGTCCGCCGGTCACCTATGACGGCCGCGAGACCGCTCCGGCCGCGGCGAGGCCCGACTGGTGGCTGGTTGAGGGGCAGCCGATGCCGTTCAGCCAAGCGCAGCCGGGCGGCAAGAGCGTCGGCGTTCCGGGCAATTTGCGGATGATCGCGCTGGCGCACCGCGAGCACGGCAAGCTTCCCTGGGCCACACTATTCCAGCCCGCGATCCGGCTCGCTCGCAAGGGTTTCAGGATCACGCCAAGGCTGCACAATTCGCTCGATCATTACCGGGCGACCGGCGCTCTTTCCGCCGAAGCGAGGGCGCTATTCTATAATGCCGACGGAACCGCGAAGCCGGTCGGCGCGATCGTGAAGAACCCCGCTTTCGCCGATTTTCTCGAACGCATCGCAAGGCAGGGACCGGACAGCTTCTACGTGGGCCCCAATGCGCAGGCGATCGTCAACGCCGTCGACACCGCCGGGCACAATCCGTCGAAGATGACTCTCGGCGACGTCTCCACCTATGATCCGAAGCAGAAGCCGCCGGTCTGCGGCACCTATCGCGCTTACCGGATCTGCGGGATGGGGCCGTCCTCGTCCGGCGGGATCACCGTCTTGATGGCCTTGAAGCAGCTCGAGCCATTCGATCTCTCGAAGCTCGGCCCGCGTTCGCCAGTGGCCTGGCACCTGATCGCGGAATCGGAACGGCTCGCTTACGCCGACCGCGACAAATATGTCGGCGACAGCGATTTCGTTCAGGTCCCGATCGCCGGAATGGCTGACCCAGCCTATCTCGCCAGCCGCTCCGCGCTGATCTCGGCTGACAAGGCGATGGCGCATGCCGAAGCCGGCACTCCGCCCGGCGCTCCGCCGGTTTGTGTTCCATCGGCGCAGCCCGAGCGCGGAACGTCGCATTTCGTCGTGGCCGACAAGTGGGGCGACGTCGTTTCCGAGACATCGACCATCGAAAGCAGCTTCGGTTCGGGGCTGATGGTCAACGGCTATTATCTCAACAACGAGCTGACCGATTTCAGCTTCGAGCCGGTGAAGGACGGCTGCCCCGTTGCGAACCGGGTCGAGAGCGGTAAGCGACCGCGAAGCTCGATGAGCCCGACCATCGTTTATGGTCCCGACGGCAAGGTCCGCCTGGCTGTCGGAGCCGCCGGAGGCTCGACCATTCCCGCGCAGGTCGTCAAGGCGATTGTCGGGGTGATCGACTTCCACCTGACCGCCCAGCAGGCGCTCGCTCTGCCGATGCTCTATGCGCCGGGCGACACGGTGTACGTCGAGAGCGGGACCTTCCTCGAAGCCATGGTGCCGAAGCTTCGGGCGATGGGCCACACAGTCGAAATGCTTCCGCCCGGTACATTCAAGGCCAATGCGATCGAGCAGGTGAACGGCCGCTGGGCAGGCGCCGCCGATCCGCGCAGCGAAGGGGCGGCCGTCGCGCAATGAAGCAGGGCCGCCAGCTCGAACATTTCGACAATCTCGTCCAGATGTTCCTGCTCCGCGCCGCCGCCAGGCGCGACGCGCCGTTCCTGTGGGCGAAGCGCGAAGGCGAGTGGCGCTCGACGAGCTGGGCCGAGGCCCGGCGGCAGGTGATCGCTTTGGCCACGGCCCTGCGCAGCATCGGCCTTGAGCCGGGCGACCGCGTTTGTCTTGTCAGCGAAAACCGGCCGGAATGGCTGATCTCCGACCTCGCCATCATGGCGGCAGGATGCGTGACGGTCCCGACCTATGCGACCAACACCACTCGCGACCACGCGCACGTCCTCGGCAACTCCGGCGCCAAGGCGGTGATCGTCTCGAACCAGAAGCTCGCCAGGACTCTCGTCCCCGCGGTGCTCACGTCGGCGGACTGCCATCATGTCATCGGAATGGAGCAGATCCGGGTCGGCCAGTCGCCCGAGTGGATCAAATGCCACAGCTGGTCGAAGCTCGTTTCAGGTGAGGGCGATTCCGCAGCGGTCGAAAGCCGCGCCGCTGAGACGAAGCGGGAGGATCTCGCCTGCATCATCTACACGAGCGGCACCGGGGGCGCGCCGCGCGGGGTGATGCAGCACCACGGGTCGCTGCTTCACAATATCGCCGGCGCGACCGACATCATTTCGAGTGATTTCGGCTGGGGCGACGAGGTGTTCCTCTCGTTCCTGCCCGCGAGCCATGCGCTCGAGCATACCGGCGGGCAGCTGTTCCCGATCGGGCTCGGGGCGCAAATTTATTATGCCGAAAGCCTGGAAAAGCTCGCTTCGAACATCGAGGAAACGCGGCCGACGATCATGATCGTGGTGCCGCGCCTGTTCGAGATGCTTCGCGCGCGAATCCTCAAGACTCTGGAGGGGAGCGGCGGGCTGTCGCGCTATCTGTTCGGGCGAGCGCTCCGTATAGGCCAGTCCAGGAATGCCGGCAGGCTCAAGCCATGGGACCTGCCGATGGACCGGCTTCTCGAGCTGACCGTCCGGCGCAAGCTTCGGAAAAAGGTTGGCGGCCGCGTGAAGGCGTGGGTGTCGGGCGGTGCTCCGCTCAATCCCGACATCGGAATCTTCTTCCAGTCGCTCGGGATCACCTTCCTCCAGGGCTATGGCCAGACCGAGGCCGGGCCGGTGATCAGCTGCAACCGGCCGAGCGCCGGGATTCGCCTCGAAAGCGTCGGCCCACCGCTCAAGAACACCGAGGTCAAGATCGCCGAGGACGGCGAGATCATGGTTCGCGGCGAGCTCGTCATGCACGGCTATTGGCGCAACCCGGAAGAGACTGCGCGGGTGCTGAAGGACGACTGGCTCGCCACCGGCGACATCGGCCATTTCGACGACAAGGGCCGGATTGTCATCACCGACCGCAAGAAGGACATCCTCGTCAACGACAGGGGCGACAACATTGCCCCGCAGCGGGTCGAGGGAATGCTCACGCTCCAGCCGGAGATTGCGCAGGCGATGGTCTATGGCGACCGCAAGCCCCACCTCGTCGCACTCCTGGTTCCGGACCGGGAGATCGCCGACGGCCCCGACATGCAGGAGCTCCTTTCGCAGGCCGTCGACCGGGTCAACGCCGACCTTTCCGTGATCGAGAAGGTGCGGCGGTTCATCGTCGCCGACGCGCCGTTCAGCGTCGACAACGAACAGCTGACTCCGTCGATGAAGATCCGCCGCCACGTCATCAACACAATCTACGGCGACCGGCTGGAGGCACTCTACCGCCGCTAGCTGGAGGCCACTTCTACGGCTTGGAGTAGAGCACGAAGTCGCCAAGGACGCAGGCGCCGACCGCGGCGCCGCCGCCGGCTTCGGAAAGATCGAGCACGTTGATCGTCGTCCCGCTGCAGACCTGGCGCACATGGCTCTCGGTTTCCATCGCATAAGGATGGCCGATCATCGAGCAGCCGTTGCCGGCCCGCAGATTGTTCAGCCAGATCCGCGGCCCATCTCGAAACACGATGGTGGATTCGTCGATCGCGATTGCGCTCTTCGTGCTGTCGACCGGAATGCAGGCCCTCTGCTCACCGGCAACGCGCCCATTGAGGAGCTTGTCGAGCTTCGCCTGAGCTTCGGGGCTGTGCGGCGGGCCGGCCGGAGTGCTGGCAGCGGCCAGAGTCAAAGCAACGCCGCAGGCAGCCACGATTTTTCTCATCCAACCCTCCCCCAAAGGTCAGAAGAATATGCGGGCTGCGCCGCAGAGCGGCAAGCGATATCAGCGGCGCGGCGTCATGTAGGGGACGAAGTCGCTCATCACGCAGCTTCCGACGGTGGTGTGGCTGAGCGTGTCGACGACCCTGCCGATGTCGCCCCGGCACAGGCCCATTCCGCCTACATTCCTGGTGACCAGCGCGTAGGGGCCTGCGCTCAGCAGGTTGCAGCCGCCCGGCGGCTTGTTGATCCAGACCCGGTTGGTCCCGTCGCGGAACGCAATCGTGTAATCGTCGATGACGATCATGTCGTTGGCCCGATAGCTGGCCAGGCACGCCTGCGGACGCCCCGGCACCTTGCCCGCCAGGAGCTGATTGAGCTTCGCCTGGCTTTTGGCTTGGGCCATTGCGGTCTCGCGGGGCGAGGGAGCGGCACAGCCTGCGAGGACCGCAGACATGAGGATCAAAGGAACGACGCTGCGCATTGCAGACCTCCTTCGTTGCACCTGTCAGCCCCGGTTCGAAAAGACGCTTCGAGTCATGAACGGAAGCTGTCTTTGTGGGTACGCAGACGGGCGAACTCGTGCCAGTCCCTTGCGCGAACGAAGGGATTGGTAGCGCGTTCCGCGGCGACTGTCGTCGGCACCGTAATTTTGCCGCGGGAGCGCAGCTGCTCGACAGCAGCCAGACGGTCCGCAATGTCGGCATTGCCGGGCTCGGCATGGGCGGCGAAGCGGCCGTTGGAAAGCGTATATTCGTGGGCGCAATAAAGGCGGGTTTCGTCCGGAAGCGCCGCGAGCCGGGCCAGCGACTGGAACATCTGCTGCGGCGTGCCTTCGAACAGGCGGCCGCAACCCATTGCGAACAAAGTGTCGCCGACGAACGCGAGTTCGTCCTCGTCGAAGATCAGCGCGATATGGCCGAGCGTATGCCCGGGCACTGCAATCACTCGGCCGACATGACTGCCAAGGCGGATGGTGCCGCCTTCCTCAAGGGCGATGTCGCGGCCGGGGATAGTCTCGCTCGCCGGCCCGGAGACGGTCGCGCCGGTCTCGCCCTTGATCGAAAGGTTGCCGCCGGTGTGGTCGGGGTGCCAGTGCGTGTTCCAGACTTGGTCGATTCGCCAGCCGCGCCGCTCCGCCTCGGCAAGCACGGGCGCGGCATCGCCCGGATCGACGACCGCCGTCTCGCCGCTCTCATCGTCGTGGACCAGCCACAGATAATTGTCGGAGAAGGCCGGGACGGGGACGATCTCGAGCATCACCACTCGCCGGTGTTCGGCATCGACAGCCACGGCTGCGCGGGCGCAAGCGCCTCGCCTTCCTGGAGCAGCTCGATCGAGATGGCGTCGGGCGTCCGAACGAAGGCCATTCGGCCGTCGCGCGGCGGGCGATTGATCGTCACTCCGGCCTCCATCAGCCGCCGGCAGGTGTCGTAGATATCGTCCACCCGATAGGCGAGGTGGCCGAAATTGCGGCCGCCGGAATAGCCGCTTTCTCCCCAATTGTGCGTCAGCTCGACCTCGGCGTCATCGCCGGGACACCCAAGGAAGATGAGCGTGAAGCGCCCTGCCTCATTCTCGATCCGCCGCCGTTCCTCGAGGCCGAGCAGCTCGAAGAAGCGGATCGTCGCGTCCGGATCCGATACCCGGATCATGGTGTGGAGATAGCGCATTCGAGACTATTTAGGCGCTTTGGGAACGCCGTGCACCGTCAGCGGGACCGGCAGCAGCTTGAGCGCTTCGCGCGCCTGCCTGCCCGCTTCGCCGTCGGGATCGCGAGCGATCGTCCGGGTCCAATAATCGCGGGCGCCGACCGTATCGCCCCTGAGCTCGGCGACATGGCCCGCCTCGAACAGGATCGACGGATCGGCGGGCGCGAGGGAGAGCGCCCGGCCGATGCTCGAACTGGCGGTCGCCGCATCATTCTCGCGGATTGCCAGCGCCGCCGAGAAAAACCACAGGAACGGGTCGTCGGAAATGGTTTGGGTGGCCTCCGTCACTTTCGCTCTGGCGGTCGCCAGGTCGTTCTGCGCCTCCGCTGCCCGGGCACGGTCGAGCAGGACTTCGCCGCGTTGTTCCGCCTCCAGTCCGGGTCCGGCGAGGGCTCGATCGAGGTCGATCGCGGCTTTCCCCGGCTGTCCGGCCGAGATCCAGCTGTTGCCGGCAGCAGCATAGAGGCGCGCAACCTGCGGGTTGGACGAATCCAGCGCCTGGGCCGCCTGCTCGAACGCCTGCGCGGCGATATCCGGTTTGGAATCGGCGGTGGCGTGGATGGCACGGCAGATGAAGGCGTCGGCTGTGACCACCTCGGGGCACGGCGCGGGCTGGGTGGCGGCAAGGGCTGCGGCAACGGCCAGGATCAAGCGGGTTTCTCCAACAGTCCAGCCACGGTGCGAAGGATCGCCTCGATCTCGTGGCGAGCCGACAGGCGGTGGCCTGCGCCCTTTAGGACAAGCAACTGGACATCGGCTGAACGAAGCTGCTGCATCGCCTTGACCGCGACGCTTACCGGAACGTCCGGATCGGCGTCGCCGTGCACCAGCCGGATCGGGCAATCGACCGGGATCGGCTGGTGGAGGAGCCGCAGGGCCTCGCCCGATTCCCAGAAGCGGAAGGTGGTCACCTCGGGCTCGGGCGCATATGCGTTCGGCCGTTCCAGCCGGCCGGTGTCGCGAAGCACCCTTTTTTCGCTGTCGCTGTAGCCCCAGTCGGTGAAGTCGGGCGCCGCGGCGATCCCGACCAGAGCGGCGATCCGCTCGGGCCGGTGCTTCGCCATCAGAAGCGCGATCCATCCACCCATCGACGAGCCGACGAGAATGACCGGCCCCTGCGTCAGAGTGTCGAACAGGTGAAGCGCCTCGTTGAGCCATCCGCCGAGCGATCCCTCCTCGAATTCACCGTCGGAGGAACCGGTGCCGGAATAATCGAATCGGAGCATCGTTAGCCCGCGAGCCTGGGCGAAGGCGTCGAGCGCGAGCGACTTCGTGCCCTCCATGTCGGACGCATAGCCGGGCAGGAACATCAGCGTCGGCGAGCCGCCCTCGCGAAGCCGATAGGCGAGGCGGGTCCCGTTGACCTCCGTGGAAAGGCTGGCTGCAGGCACGGCGTGGCCGTTAACGCGCCAGCGGGGGCGTAGGACAGACATTTAATTGGAACGGCAGCCGCCGCCACCGGTTCAGGGTCCAGCTGGAGGAGGCGGAATCATGATCACGAGAACGGCAAGTGCGCGCTACGATGGCACGGGCAAAGAGGGGAAGGGACGGCTGACCACCCAGTCGGGCGTGCTCGACGCAAGTCCCTACGGCTTCGGGACTCGGTTCGGCGACGAGAAGGGGACCAATCCCGAAGAGTTGATCGCGGCCGCCCACGCCGGCTGCTTCACCATGGCCCTGGCCTTCGCTTTGGCCAAGGAAGGCATCACCGACGCGACGCTCGAGACCAAGGCGCGGGTCGAGCTCGATAAGGAAGGCGAAGGGTTCCGGATCGGCCGATCCGACCTTGAGCTGACTGCCAAGGTACGCGGAATCGATGACGAGAAGCTGCGGCAGCTCGCCGACGATGCGAAAGCGAATTGCCCGGTCTCGAAACTGCTGAATGCCGAGATGCAGCTGACGGTGAGAACCGCGGCCGAAGCCGCCTGATCAATGCGTCGTCGCCGTGTTGCGCGCCGGCAGTGCGGCGGCAGGTGCAGCCCGGCTTGCCGCCAGACGCGAGTCCCAACCAGCGATCAGCGCTGAATTCAACTGCGTGATTGCGTCGAGATAGCTTCTCGGCTTCTTCATCAGCCTGGGGATGACCGGCGCGGCGAGACCAAGGGCCTGGGCGATTTCGGCGACGAAATCGATGCAATTGCGCCCGCTGAGCCGGTAAGACGGCTGGGGCGCGTTTCGCCACCGGTCGACGATTGCGACCACCTGGCGATATTGCTCGTCGGTCAGCTTCAGCGCGAAATGCCGGTCGCTTCGGGCGATATATTCGGGACTGGCGGACTCGACCATCCCGCGAACGGATCCGAACAGGACGCCCGGACCGAGGCTCACCGGAGTAAAGCCGTAATTGACGTCGATCGGCTTGCCGGTCGAATCGTCGGTCCCCGTGAGGCGCACGTAGGCATGCGGGAAGCTGGACGCCATGTCCTTCGAATAAAAGGCAATCTCGACCGAAGCGCTGGCGGCGGCGCTCCATCCGAGCACGACGAGGAGAAGAATAAGGCGGATTGCACGCATGGCCGACTCTCCCGGAACCGCCGATAGCACGAAGCTGAGGCCGGGACGACAACTCGCGCGAAAATGGCGCGATTTCGAACCGATCGGGCGACGGTTCGCGGGCAGAGCGGCGCGACGCCTGCACGTTGCACCGCTCGAACATGAACCCAGCCTTTCAGCTGTTGGAGCGAGCGGTCGACTTCGGCGTTGGCCGACAGGGGCTGAATAAAGCAAGCCCAGACGGAGGATTTATCATGTTCAACAAGATGTTGATGGCTGCAATGGCCTCGACCGCCCTGGCTTCGGCTCCGCTCCTTGCGGTGCCGGGCGGCGGCCACGGTCCGGCGGGCGGTAGCGGCGCTGCGGGCAGCAACGCAGGTGGCGGAGCCGGCGCGCTTTCGGGTCCGGCCGGCGGACCAGCGGGAGCGGCGCTCGACGCGCGAATGAACAGCATGGGCTCGGCGAATGCCTCGCCGACAGGAATCGCGAACGCCAGCGCGAACAGCGCTCTGAATAGCACGACCGGCACGACCATTCGGACGAACTCGGCAGCCACCGACCGAATGTTCCCGGGGACGAAGACGACGACCACGGTCCAGTCGGGCTCGCTCAGCGGCCTGACCACCGGAATGACGTTGACGTCGAACGGAACGACGGTCGGCACCGTCCAGCAGATCCGCACGTCCACCAATGGCAGGGTCAGCGTCGTCCTGGTCCAGGGCACGAACGGCCGGATGTTTGCGATTCCCGCCGGCAAGCTCAGCCTCGTCAACGGCACGTTGACGACCACCGCGCGGCTCAACGGAATCAACGGCGGCATCAACACCGCGCTTGCCGTCAGCCAGGGCCCCATGCATGCGTCGACCACCGGAATCGCCCGTGCGAGCGCGCACAGCGTTCTCGCGGCCGGCGCAGTTGCAGCGACGGCTCTTCCGGGGCTGACCACGGGCGTCACCGTGCGCAGCAGCACCGGCACAACGCTCGGCACGGTCAGCCAGGTGGTGACCGATACCAGTGGCAACATCCGCTTGGTGATCGTCACGTCTCCGACTGGCGGTACGCTAAGGCTGATGCCTAAGACGCTCACCATGGAGAGCGGAATCCTGACGACGACTCAGCCCAGCTGAGCGCCTGATCGTCCCGAAGCGGCACGCAGGAGCCCCGCCGGCAATCCCGGCGGGGCTTCGCTCGTCCTCAGATCGCGGCCGAGCTTCGCCGGCTCGGCGAGACGAACACGTCCTCGATGGGAAGGTCGAAGAGCTCGGCGATTCGAAAGGCGAGCGGGAGCGACGGGTCGTACTTGCCGGTCTCGATCGCGTTCACGCTCTGGCGCGAGACTTCGAGCCTTGATGCAAGGTCGGCCTGGCTCCAGCCGCGTTCCGCTCGAAGCACTCTCAGGCGGTTCTCCACCTCAGCACCGCACCGGTGCGCCGAGCGTCACCCGGTTGATGCAGGCGCCGAGGCCAAGGCCGCCGAACCAGATCACTGCGATATAATAGAACTCGACGTGCCCGACGAGCTCGAAGCTCTCCAGGAAGCCCCAGACGGTTGCCACGCTGAGCGCAATGGCGCTTGCCCACAGCGTCTGCCGGACCATCAGCATCCGGACATACTCGTCCGGCTCCTCGACCAGATAGCGCCCGATCGCGGCGAAGATGCCGACGATCGGCAACGCTGGCAGGACCGCGGCGACATAAGCAAGCGGCCCGCCAAGCAGATGATGCTTGAACGCATAAACCGCGGCGAGAAGGAAGATCGCATATGCAAGGCTGAGCCAGAGCACGCGAACGTTGTAGCGTTTCCACGCGAGGGAATGAGCCATGGTCAAGCGTCCTTACCTGTTAGACAAGCACGCTTTACATAGAGTCGCAGTTCATGTCAATGTTCCTTTACAGGGCGCTTCCAGCAGATGTTGAACAGCACGTCCGCCTGGGCGCGATCGAGGGCAGGGGTGTAGGCTCGGCGGGGATCGAAGGCGGCGGCGAATTTCTGCGCTCGCCTTGCGCTCAGCGGATGACTCTGCAGGAACTCCGCCGCGTAGCCGCGGTTCTCGCCAGCTTCCTTTGAGAGTTGCGAGAAAAGCTCGGCAGTGGGCCTGGGCGAGATGTCGGCTCGCGCCAGCATCGCGATCGCGTCGGAATCCGCCTGCGCTTCATTTCCACGCGTGTAGCTCAGCGACACGATCTGCTCCGCGTCGGCGCCGATGTCGCCGGCGAACAGCCGGATCAGCGCGCCGATTCCAAGCTCGCGGATCAGCGCCTCGGTCACGTGGCGGCGGCGAACGTGAGCGACCTCATGCGCCAGGATGCCGGCAAGAGCGTCGGGGCTCGATTCGGTAATCGCCGGCTTGAACACGACGATATAGCCGCCAGGCAGAGCCGCCGCGTTGAACGCCGGCACGTCGAGCGCGGCAAGCTTGATCGCATCCGGTCCGCGAGTGGCACCCGGAGCGACCCGCTCGACCAGCGCCTCCAGGGCGCGCTGGCCCTCGGCATTGCGGCAACGAAGATCGCCGAAGTCGCCGATCATGGCGCTCCCCACGTTGCGCTCCCAGCTCATCGGCACGTGGGGCGCGATCCAGTGCGGCGCGACATAGCCGAGAGCGACGACCGCGGCGGTGATTGCGCCTCCGATGACCAGCGCGGGGACGAGCCCGACTTGGTCGATCCAGCGGCCGTAGCGCTCGCTCCTGCCGAGCAGCGCCTCGACCTGCGGCGCCGCCTCGATTGGAAGCAGCAGCCTCCAGCCGGGGTTCTTGCGCTGCCCGAGCCGCAGCCCCGACGGCCCGCCGTCGAGCCGCGCGAGGTGCGCGGATTCGATCCGGTCGCTCCAGCCGCTGTCCCGCGTCAGGATGATGGCATTGCCGCCGATCTCGACCCGGACATCGTACGGATAGGCGCTGGTGCCGTCGTACAGCGTGCCCTGGAGCACTGCCTAGATCGCGCCGACGTCGAAGGCGTCGGCCCAGCCCTCCGCCTCGAGCGGCGCTCGGGTAGTCGACTGGGCCAGGTCGCCGACGTCGATGGTGCCGTAGAGGTGCAGGTGACGGACCATGAACGCCCAGTTGCGATAGCCGACGTAGGTGAGGCCGAAACCGAGGGTGACGACAATAAGGCCGAGCGTTCCGAGCACCAGCTTCAGCCACTCCCAGGTGGTCGCGTCGAACCCGAATTCGAGGTCGCCAAGCGTGAGCCCGCCCGCCGCCTTGCGGTAGAAGGCGGCGTACCAGTTCAGGGTCATCAGCGGGATTGCGAGATAGAACAACAGGAAGAGCGCGATCACGAAGGCGGCAAATCCAGGACTTTTGTCTCCGCCATAAGTCACGGCGAACGTTGCGCCGATTGCGAAGATCATTGCGACGACCGCAAGCATTCCCAAGGGCACTAGATAGACCATGGCCCAGCGACCCTTCAGACCTTCGGCCGTGAGATTCGCTCGAAACTCCAGCTGTCCGAAGCTCATTGCCTTCCAGCGGCTGTTCCACAACCGCGTCGCGGCCCACGGATAGACGATCCACAGCGTCATGACCGCCAGCACAAGGCGGCCCAGATATTCGCCGCCGTAGTTCCAGCCGGGATCATTGCTTCCACCGCGGATGCCGTGCCACCAGCTTCGTGAGAGGCGATAGCGGAGCGCACGAAAACGGGCGACTCCGACGAGATAGAAGATCGCGATGTAGAACAGGAACAGGATGCCGCTTGCCGCCTCCATCTTGCCGCGGGCGATCAGCGCCGGGAACAGGAACTGGATGAACAGGAAGAACGGCGCGAGCACCGCGATGACGATCAGGAAACCCAAGAACATTTCCTTGCCCGTCCCGGTCCATTCCAGGCAGTCGTCGATCACATGGGTTCGCGACCACAGGTAGCGGCGCTGCCGAGCCGAGGCCCAGAAGCGATAGACGCCCAATGTGCAGACGATCAGGAGCGCGTTGGTCGCGGCGATCGGCAGATACTCACGCCAATTGCCGGTGAATTCGATTCCGCGGCGTTCGACTGCCGCCGGCGACGTTGCCGCGTCCATATTTCCCCCGTTCGCCCGAGCAGCATGGAAACTGCAGTCCGCGGAAAGACTTGGCAAGGGCCCTCGCGCCGCAGTTGAGGCTACAGCAGTGCATCGCTACATGCCGGGCACAATGACGAAGATGTTCAGGATTTCGCTTCCGGACGGATCGGTCCGGGAAGTGCCGGAAGGCTCGACTCCCGCCGACATCGCGGCGGCGATCGGCCCCGGGCTGGCCAAGGCCGCGCTTGCCGCGAGGATCGACGGCGAGCTTCGCGACCTCAACCGCCCGATCGAAGCCGATTCCAGCCTCGCCCTGGTCACTTCGCGCGACGAGGCCGAGGCGCTCGAGCTGGTCCGCCACGATCTGGCGCACATCCTCGCCGAGGCGGTGCAGAACCTGTTCCCCGGAACGCAGATCACCTTCGGGCCGGCGACGGAGGACGGCTTCTACTACGACTTCGCTCCGGCGGCGGAGCATGGGCCTTTCACCGAAGAAGACCTTCCCGCGATCGAGGAGGAGATGCGGCGAATCATCGCGGCCGACAAGCCGCTGTGCCGCGAGGTGTGGACCCGCGACCAGGTCCGCGACTTCTTCGAAAAGCAGGGCGAGGCGTTCAAGGCCGAGTGGGTGATGGAGCTGCCCGAGGGCGAGACCATCACCATGTACCGCACCGGCGAGGGCGACGGCGCGTGGGTCGACCTGTGCCGCGGCCCGCATCTCGCCTCGACGGGCAAGCTCGACCCGCAGGCGTTCAAGCTGACTCGGGTGTCGGGCGCTTACTGGCGCGGCGACCCGAAGAACCCGATGCTCAGCCGCATCTACGGGACGGCGTGGCTCAACAGGAAGCAGCTCGACGCCTATCTCGTGCGGCTCGAGGAGGCGGGCAAGCGCGACCACCGCAAGATCGGCGCGGAGATGGACCTGTTCCACCTCCAGGCCGAGGCGCATGGGAGCATCTTCTGGCATCCCAACGGCTACCTGCTCTGGCGCCAGCTCGAGGCCTATATGCGGCGCCGCCTGGACGCCGCCGGCTATCGCGAGATCAAGACTCCGCAGCTCATCGATTCCAAGCTGTGGGTGCTGTCGGGCCATTGGGGCAAGTTCCGCGAAAACATGTTCGTCGTTCCCGACGAGATCCCTTCGACCGAGGAAGGCAAGCCGGTGATCTCCGGTGACGCCGAGTTGATGGCATTGAAGCCGATGAACTGCCCGGCGCACGTCCAGGTCTTCAAGCAGGGAATCACCAGCTATCGCGAGCTTCCGCTCCGGCTCGCCGAGTTCGGCTGCTGCCACCGCAACGAACCGCACGGCGCGCTCCATGGGATCATGCGCGTTCGTCAGTTCACCCAGGACGACGCACACATCTTCTGCACCAACGAGCAGCTGGTCGGCGAGACCAAGGCGTTCTGCGCCCTTCTCGACAGGGTCTACCGCGACCTCGGATTCGGCGATTACAAGGTGAAGCTCGCGACCCGTCCGGAGCAAAGAATCGGGACCGACGAAGAATGGGACCGGGCCGAGGCCGACCTCGAGACGGCGCTCAAGGAGACCGGCCTCGATTATGAGGTGCTTCCGGGCGAAGGCGCCTTCTACGGGCCCAAGCTGGAGTTCCACCTGCAGGACGCGATCGGCCGCACCTGGCAGTGCGGAACCCTTCAGCTCGACCCGCAGATGCCGCAGCGGCTCGGCGCATTCTATGTCGCCGCCGACGGCGAGAAACGCTCGCCGCTGATGCTCCACCGGGCGATCCTCGGAACGTTCGAGCGGTTCATCGGCATTCTCATCGAGCATTATGCGGGCAAGTTTCCGCTGTGGCTGGCGCCGGTCCAGGCGGTGGTGGCGACGATCGTTTCGGACGCCGACGATTATGCGGCCGACGTGGCGGCGAAGCTGGCGGCGCGCGGGATCAGGGTCGAGACCGACCTTCGCAACGAGAAAATCAACTACAAGGTGCGCGAGCACTCGCTTGCCAAGGTCCCGCTACTGCTCGTGGTCGGCAAGCGCGAGGCGGAGGAGGGGACCGTCGCTCTTCGCCGCCTTGGCTCCGAAGATCGGCAGCTGGCGATGAGCCTCGACGAAGCCGTGGATGCGATCGCCGCCGAAACCGCGCCGCCGGACCTGCGCCCGAACGCCTGACGCGGCACCGCCACAGGTTGCGGCAAAAAAGACCGACCGTCGTCACGCGCAGCCTTTTCATTCTCCACGCGAATGCCTACTTCGCGAGATTGACGACCCAATAATTGGAGAGAAAACTATACCACCGCCCTATCCGCGCCGTCCGCAGACGCCGCCGCAATTTTCCGGCCCTCGCTTCAATGAATTCATCCAGAGCCCGAAGGTGCGGGTCATCGATGAGAACGGCGAGAACCTGGGCGTGATGTATACGCGTGAAGCGATCGAGCAGGCGCAAGGCGTCGGGCTCGACCTGGTCGAAGTTTCTCCCAACGTCGACCCGCCGGTCTGCAAGTTCCTCGACATCGGCCGCTACAAATACGAGGCGCAGAAGAAAGCCAACGAGCAGCGCAAAAAGCAGAAGACGCAGGAGATCAAGGAGATCAAGATGCGTCCGAACATCGACGACCACGACTATGATGTGAAGATGCGCAAGGTGTTCGAATTTCTCGAAGAGGGCGACAAGGTCAAGGTGACCATGCGCTTTCGAGGCCGCGAAATGGCGCACGGCGAGCTCGGAATGGCGGTTCTTCGCCGGGTCCAGGAGCAGACCGCCGAACTGGCCAAGATCGAGGCGCATCCGCGCATGGAAGGCCGCCAGATGCTGATGGTGCTCGCGCCCAAGTGACGCCTGCGGGTCATGCCGGGCCGATTTACGGATCGCTCCGCCGTGGCGGCGAAGTAACGATTTAACGAAAGTCAGTAGTGCTGTTGCAATAATACAGCACGCCAGGCGATTTTGCTGTCCGGGGCGCCCGCAGCTTCCGTCCATCCTTGACCTGGATTAGCTTTCTTCCAGCGGGCCAGCCACCGGGCCCGGGGAGGGCAAAATGCGCAAATCCGTTTGGCTGCTTTCTGCGGCGATTCTCGCGGTTCCTGCACCGCTTTACGCTCAGCAAGCCAGTCCGGGTCAACCGACGGAGCCGACCGGCCCGTCCGGAGAGGCGCAGGTCAATCCGCCCAACACCGCCGAGCAGGGGGCGGTAAAGAAGACGGGCGTCGGCCAGCAACCGGTCGATACCGGCGACATCGTCGTCACCGCGACTCGCCGCAACCAGGCGCTTTCCGACGTTCCGCTGGCGGTCAGCGCGGTCACCGCTCAAAATCTCGAAATGTCGGGCGCGCACGACATCCGGCAACTCAACCAGCTGTCGCCGTCCCTGCTCGTCTCCTCGACCTCGTCCGAAGGCGGAGCGGCAGTCGCGAGAATCCGCGGCGTTGGCACCGTGGGCGACAACCCGGGCCTGGAAAGCTCGGTCGGTGTCTTCATCGATGGAGTCTATCGTTCGCGGGTCGGCATGGGGCTCACCGAGCTCGGGCCGGTCGAGCGCATCGAGGTGCTCCGCGGACCGCAGGGAACCCTGTTCGGCCGCAACACTTCGGCGGGCCTGATTTCGGTCATCACCGCCCAGCCGCGCTTCGACCCCGAAGTCGACGGCGCAATCACCGTGGGCAATTACGACGAGCGCCGCGCCGATGCGACGATCACCGGTCCGATCACGAGCACGCTCGCCGGCCGAATCGACGGAGTTTACCTGAAACGCGACGGCTTCCTGAACGACGTCGTGTCCGGCCGCGACGTCAACGATCGCAACCGCTGGCTGCTTCGCGGCCAGCTGCTGTTTCAGCCGAACTCCAACATCACCGACCGGTTCGTCGCCGATTACACCCGGCGGCGCGAGGAATGCTGCGCCGCGCCGTTCCTTCCCACGCAGGATACGATCGCAACCGGCAGCGGCGTGGTCCACCAGCCCTCGACCATTGCAGCGATCGAGAATGGGCTCGGCGGAATGCTTCAGGACGATCCGTTCCGGCGGCGCGTGTCGATCACGCCCGGGCGCAATTACGACAGCAACGTCGACGATTGGGGGCTCTCGAATGAGCTCGACTGGGATTTCGGCGGAGCGAACCTCACATCGATCACCGCCTATCGCTTCAACGACTATGTTCGCGGCCAGGACGCGGATTTCAACAAGCTCGACATCCTCTATCGCGACAGCGACGGCGGTTCGGCGAACCGCTTCAAGACCTTCACTCAGGAGCTTCGGCTGAACGGCAAAACGTTCGGCGACCGGCTCGACTGGCTGGTCGGTGCCTATTTCGCAGACGAAAAGCTGCGGGTGAAGGACAATCTCGCCTACGGCAGCGACTATTCGCAATACTCGAACTGCCTGGTTGGAGAGAATTTCGCCGCGCTCACGGGCCAGCCCGGGCTCGTCGACACGGCCAACCCGACCTGTATCAACCCGGCCGTGGCGGGGGCGCTGCTTGGCTCTCCGCTGTTCCCGGCCGCGCAGAAACCGGTGCTCGCCGCATTCGCCCGACTCGGTGCCTTTGCCGGCCTGACCAACAGCGGCTTCACCAATCTCGCCCTTGCGGGCGGGGCGCCGCTGCTTTCGCTGAACAACGTCGGGATCAACGATCTATGGAACCAGAAGAGCACCAACTGGGCGCTGTTCACCCACAATATCTTCACGATCATGGACGGTCTCGATCTGACCGTTGGCGCCCGTTACACGCATGAAAAGAAGACTCTGAACGCGAACCTCACCGACAATAATTTCCTGTGCGGCGCCTTCTCCGGGACCGCGCTCCAGACGTTGCCGTGCGTCAACCCGACGGTCGGGCCGCTCGGCTATCAGATCCGCGACAGCCGAAGCGAGAACAGGTTCTCCGGAACCGTGGTGCTCAGCTACAAGCCGACACCGCAGCTGCTGACCTATGCGAGCTATTCGCGCGGCTACAAGGCGGGCGGATTCAACCTCGACCGGTCGGCGCTTTGGAGGGCCGTCGTCATCGGGACTCCGGCATCCAATCCGCCGCTGCCGGGCAATGGCGCGATCTGCGTCAATGCCGCCCAGCCCGGGTGCCAGGGCAGGGTTGCCTCGGGCGCCGACCTGGCGTTCAAGCCGGAAACCAACGACGCCCTCGAACTCGGCGCCAAGTACAACGGCCCCGGCTTCGACCTGAACGTCGCCATCTTCCACGAGCTGTTCAGGGATTTCCAGCTGAACACGTTCAACGGCCTCAATTTCCTCGTCGAGAACATCAACGCCTGCAAGACCAACCTGAACGGCGCCGACACCGACAACAACCCGGCCAGCGGTGCGTGCACCGGCGGCACCAAGGCCGGAGTGCGCAGCCAGGGCGTTGAGATCGAGGCCTTCACTCGTCCGATGCGGTTCCTCAGCCTCAATGCCGGGGTGACTTATGCGGACACGAAATACCGGCACAATCTCGTCGGAGCCGACGGAAAGGCGCTGACCAACGCGCTGTTCCAGCTCCCGGGCCAGCCCATCTCGAACTCGAACAAGTGGACGGTGACCGGCGCTGCCGCCTGGACGCCCCCGATCGGCGGCACCGGGCTAAGCGGTCTGGCGTACGTCGATGCCCGTTACATGAGCGGATTCAACACCGGGTCGGACCTCGACATCGAGAAGTTCCAGGGGTCGTTCACGGTGATCAATGCTCGCGTTGGAATCCGCGGCCCGAACAACTCCTGGTCGGTCGAACTGTGGGCGCAGAACCTGCTGGACAAGAATTTCGAGCAGGTCGCCTTCGACGCGCCCATCCAGGGCACGTGCACGACAAGGGGGGCGATCAACGGCTTCTGCTCGCCCATCCCGAATGTCGCCACTCAGCTCTACGGAACGTTCCTGGGCGAACCGCGCACGTTCGGAATCACGTTCCGCGGCAAGATCTAGCTGCCGGATAGAAAACGGGGGAGAGGGGCTCCGGCGGCAACGCCGGGGCCCTTTTCTATTGCAAAAGCGGGCCTGCCAGAGCGGCGAGATCGAGCTCGGGCCGTGCGCCGTAATGCTGGATCACCTCGGAAGCCGCGATTGCGCCGAGCCGAAGCGAATCCTCGAGAGATTTGCCACGTGCCTGGCCCGCAAGAAATCCGGCGGCGAACAGGTCGCCGGCGCCGGTCGTGTCGACAAGCCTGGCGATCGGCTCCGCCGGGACGTTTGCCCGCTCCTCGCCCGAGCAGGCGAGGGCGCCATGCTCGCTTCGGGTGACCACTAGCGTTGGGACCCTGACGGCGAAATCGTTGATCGCGGGCAGCAACTCGGTCGCCTGTGCGAGGTGGAGGAACTCGTGCTCGTTGGCGAACAGGATGTCGATTTTCCGGTCGTCGATCAGCCGCAGGAAATCGGCGCGGTGGCGCTCGACGACGAAGCCATCGGACAAAGTGAAGGCCACCTTAGTTCCTGCCGAACGGGCGACGTCGATTGCGGCCTCCATCGCCGCTCGCGGCTGCTCCGGGTCCCACAGATAGCCTTCGAGATAGACGATCCGGGCGCCTGCGACGGCTGCCGGGTCGATCGCCGCTTTCTCCAGCTTCTGCGCGGCGCCGAGAAACGTGTTCATCGTCCGCTGAGCGTCGGCGGTGACGAGGATGAGGCAGCGGGCTGTGGGACCTGCATCGGCGCGCGGCGGCGTCCGGAAATCGACTCCCAGCGAGCGGATGTCGTGGGCGAAGATCTGCCCCAGTTCATCGTCGCCGAGCTGGCCGACAAACGCGGTCCTCAGCCCCAGAGCCGCCAGGCCCGCGACGGTGTTCGCGGCCGAGCCGCCGCTCAATTCGCGGCCCGGGCCCATGTCGGCGTAGAGGCGATCGGCCTCGTCGGCGTCGATCAGCCGCATCGAGCCCTTCGCCATTGCGTGACGGTCGAGGAAAGCGTCGTCGGCGTCGGTGATCACGTCGACGATGGCATTGCCGATCGCGAGCACATCGATGGTTTTTTCGTTCATCGCGGCCGCGTAGCGGCGAGCGAGCCGCCTAGCAACTTGCGCCGCGAATCAAGCGCGGCCATCACTCGCGGATGCGCCGTTATCCAGCTGCCTCGCTCGCTCTGCTCGCCGCCGGCTGCGCTACCGCGCCGACGAAGGGGCCGGAGCCGGTTTCACAGGTTCCGCAATCGACCCATACGCGCGGAGCAATCGTCGGCCTCACGGCCGAGGAGCTGATCCGCCGGCTCGGGACGCCCGCGCTTCAGATCCGCGAGGGCGATAGCCTGAAGCTGCAGTTCCGGAGCGACCAGTGCGTCCTCGACGCTTATCTCTACCCGACTGCAAACGCACCGTATCGAGTGACCTACGTCGATGCCCGGTCGCGGTCGCTCGGCGACGTCGATCAGGCGCTCTGCATCGCCTCGATCGAGGCGCCCTGAAGCTGCGCCAATGCCCAGCCTGCGGCCTCCGCGACCACGGGGTCCTCGTCGCCCAGATACCGCTCGACTGACGGGACCAGGGCGTCATCGCCGCTGTTTCCGGCGGCGATGAGGCAGTTTCGGATCATTCGCCTGACTCCAATGCGCTTGATCGGCGAGCCGGCGAACTTCGCCCTGAACGAGGTGTCGTCCAGTGCGAGCAGGTCGGCGAGGCGCGGCGCCTTCAATTCTTCGCGCGGAACGAAAGCGCGATTGGCGGCGGCAGAGTCGGCGAAGCGGTTCCACGGGCAGACGGCGAGGCAGTCGTCGCAACCGTAAATCCGGTTGCCCATCGCCTTTCGGAATTCCGCCGGGATCGGGCCCTTATGCTCGATGGTGAGATAGGAGATGCACTTGCGCGCATCGATCCGCCGGGCGCCGTCGAACGCTTGCGTCGGGCAGCAGTCGAGGCAGCGGGTGCAGGTCCCGCACGTATCGCTCGCCGGCTCGTCGGGATCGAGCTCCAGGGTCGTGAGCAGGACACCCAGGAACAGCCAGCTTCCGTGCTCGCGGGACACGAGGTTGGTGTGCTTGCCCTGCCAGCCGATTCCGGCGGCGGCGGAGAGCGGCTTTTCCATCACCGGTGCGGTGTCGACGAAGACTTTCAGCTCGCCGCCCTCGCGAGCGACGAGCCAGCGTGCCAGGCCCTTGAGCGCCTTCTTGACGGTGTCGTGATAGTCGCGGCCCTGCGCGTATACCGAAATGCGCCCCGCCAAGCCGTCTTCGGCCAGCGCGAGCGGATCGCTCTGCGGCGCGTAGCTCATGCCCAGCGCGATGACCGAGCGCGCGTCCGGCCACAACGCCGTCGGCGCGACCCGCTGGTGAGCGCGAGTCTCCATCCATTCCATCGACCCGTGGCGCCCTTCGCCGAGCCAGCGCATCAGGTTCGGACCGGCTTGCGGCGCGCAATCCGCACGCGCGAAACCGCAGGCCGCGAAGCCCAGCCGCTCGGCCTCCGCCCTTATTGCTTCTTTCAGCGCTTCGCCTCTATCCACAATCGCGGCCATTACTCGTTTCGATCCCTTTCTCTAAGGAATTCCAGTGCTTCGACAGGCGGCCAGCCATGCACGACCTGGTGAATATGCGGTGGAAGCCAAGGACCTCGTCAAGGATTTCGGCGACATGCGCGCGGTCGACGGAGTCAGCCTCGGCGTGCCGGCCGGTTCGATCTACGGCCTTCTCGGTCCCAACGGCGCCGGCAAGACGACGACGCTCAGGATCCTGCTCGGGATTATCGACCCGTCGAGCGGGACTCGCCGGGTGCTCGGGCACGAACGGCCGCTCGATGCCGCGCCACGGATCGGATATTTGCCCGAAGAGCGCGGGCTCTATCCCGCGATGCACTGCCGCGACGCCATCGCCTTCATGGGGGCGCTTCGCGGCCTGCCGCTGGCGGAAGGCCGCCGCCGCGCCGACGAGCTGCTCGCCGGCCATGGCCTCGGCGACTGGGCGCGAAAGCCGATCCGGACGCTGTCCAAGGGCATGGCCCAGACGGTGCAGCTGCTCGGCACGATCGTGCACAGGCCGGCCCTTCTCGTTCTCGACGAGCCGTTCGCCGGTCTCGACGCGATCAACCAGGCGCGACTGGAAGAGATGATCCGGCGCGAGGCGCACAGCGGAGTCACGATCATCTTCTCGACTCACGTGATCGCGCATGCCGAGCGGCTGTGCGAGCGGATCGCGATTATCGCCAAAGGCAAGGTCGCGTTCGAAGGCGCCGTCGATGAAGCCCGCGCCAGGCTCCGGCCGATTGTCCGCCTTCGGACCCGAAGCGACGACGGCCCGTGGCGCAGCGCGATTCCGGCCGGCGCCCGGCGGCACGGGAAAGAGTGGGTATTCGAGCTTCCGGAAAGCGGGCCCGAGCCGTTGCTGAAGGCGCTGATCGACGGCGGTGCAGGAATCGAGACGCTGGCGATCGAGCGGCCCGGCCTTCACGACGCCTTCGTCGCAATCGCCGGCGACAAGGCGGCGGCGCAGATGGTGGAGGGACCGGCACGATGACTCATCTCCTGCGCTCCGCCTGGGTCGTCGGCCGCCGCGACTTCACTGCGACGGTTTTCTCCAAAGCGTTCATCTTCTTCCTGATCGGTCCCCTTTTCCCGGTGCTTCTCGCCGGGCTGTTCGGCGGCATCGGCGCCAGGGTCGCAAGCCAAGCGGAGCAGCCGCGAGTGGCGGTGATCGCCCCGGCATCCGATTTCGCGAAGCTTGCCGCCGCCCGCGAGCAACTCGGCGAGGCGATGGGCGACCGCCCGATCGTGGAGTTGGTCGAGGTGCCGCCGCGGCCGGACACGCAGGCGCAGGTCCGCGACCTGCTCGCATCGAAGCATCATTCGGTCGTCGCCGTCCTGACCGGCGCTTTCGACCAGCCGCGCCTGACCGGCGCTGTCGACGAGGACGGGACGGTCGCAGGTCAGCTCGGGCTGTTGCTCAGCGCCGCCCAATCCGGACCGAAGCCGCTCGAGGTCGCTCCAACGGCGCGCTCGTCGGGCTCCGTCGACCGCACCCGCTCGATCACGGCGCAGACGGGCCAGATGATCCTGTTCTTCCTGACCATCATTCTCGCCGGCATGACGCTGTCGCAGTTGATCGAGGAGAAATCGAACAAGGTGATCGAGGTGCTTGCGGCCGCGGTCCCGATCGAATCGATCTTCATCGGCAAATTGTTCGCGATGCTGGCCACCTCGCTGGTTGGAATCGCGGTGTGGCTCTCGGTCGGTATCGCGGCGATGGCGATGTTCACTCACGACGGCGCCGGCTCGATCCCCGCGCCCGCCGTCGGAACCGCGGCCTTCCTCATCCTCACGCTCATCTATTTCGCAATGAACTATTTGCTGCTCGGCTCCGTCTTTCTCAGCATCGGCGCGCAGGCGTCGACGGTGCGGGAGGTGCAGACGCTGTCGATGCCGGTCACCGTCGCGCAGGTTCTGATCTTCGGCTTCGCGGCGCTTGCGGTCGGTTCACCGGACTCGCCGATGGCGATCGCCGGAGCGGTCTTCCCGCTGTCCTCGCCGCTGGTGATGGTGGCGCGCGCCGCCGAGAAACCGGAGCTCTGGCCGCACCTTGTCGCCATCTTGTGGCAGGTGCTCTGGATCGCGCTTGTCGTCTCGGTGTCCGCCCGGCTGTTCCGCCGGACGGTGCTCAAGTCCGGGCCGGCGAAGCGGCGGTGGTGGAAAAGAGCAGCGGCTTAGACGGTGCTGATATCCGGAGCGTCCTCGGCCTTCATCCCGACGACATTGTAGCCGGCATCGACGTGGTGGATCTCGCCGGTGACTCCGCTGGCGAGGCCGGAAAGCAGATAGAGGCCGGCGCCGCCGACGTCCTCGATGGTGACGTTGCGGCGAAGCGGCGAATTATATTCGTTCCACTTCATGATGTAGCGGAAGTCGCCGATCCCGCTCGCGGCGAGGGTCTTGATCGGGCCGGCCGAGATTGCGTTGACGCGGATGCCCTCGGGGCCGAGGTCCATCGCCAGATATTTGACGCTGGCTTCCAGCCCCGCCTTGGCGACGCCCATGACGTTGTAGTGCGGGATGACTTTTTCGGCCCCGTAATAGGTCAGCGTCAGGATCGATCCGCCCGGCTTCATCATCGGCCTGGCGCGCTGGGTCACGGCGATGAAGCTGTAGACGGAGATGTTCATCGTCAGCAGGAAATTGTCGAGGCTGGTGTCGACGAACTTCCCGCGAAGCTCGTTCTTGTCGGAAAAGCCGATCGCGTGGACGATGAAATCGAGCCCGTCCCACTGCTTGGCGAGACTGGCGAACGTCTCGTCCAGCGCCTCCATGCTGCTGACGTCGCAGTCGAGCAGCAGGCTCGATCCAAGCTGCTCGGCGAGCGGGCGGACCCGCTTTTCCAGCGCCTCGCCCTGGTAGGAGAAGGCAAGCTCCGCGCCCTCGTCGGCGAGCGCCTTGGCAACGCCCCAGGCAAGCGACCGGTCGTTGGCAAGGCCCATGATCAGCCCGCGCTTGCCTTGCATGAGTCCGCTCAAAGCTGTGGCTCCCTTTCAAGCTCCACGGCGACGTCCTCGCCGGGCTGCGGTTCTTCGACTTGGAGCTCGTCCTTGAACGGCCCGCTGTAGATTTCGCCCTTTAGGGCAGTCGGTTCGTAATCCGCCAGAGCGGCGTTGAGCTCCGCCCCGATCACCACTCCGAGCCCGACTACGAAGAAGAAGATCAGCGCGATCATCACTCCGGCGAGGCTTCCGTAGGTGAGGCTATAGCCCCCGAACAGGCCAAGAGCGAACGGAAGCACCTCCACCGTCGCCAGCCACCAGGCGGTAATCAGCAGCGCACCGGGCCACTTCCGGCACCCGTGCCTTCGATAGCGCGCCGGAGTCAGCGCGAAGAACAGGGCATAGAAAGTGACGAACAGGGTCGCTGCAGGAACCAGCCTGTAAATGCCCAGCGTCGAGGCGACACCCTGGGCGAAAGGAAACCACTCCACGATCAGGTGATGAATCGAGCTGAGGGCTACGCTCGCGGCGAAGGCGATCATCAGCAGGAGCACCGCGCCGAGGATCAGCAGCATCGAACCGAAGCGATATTCCCAGAAGGGCGCGCAATATCGCACTCCATAGCATCGGCGAAGGATATCGCGGATCGTTTCGATGAAGCTCGTTGCGGTCCACAAGCCGACAATCGCTCCAAACCACAAAAGCGGTCCGGTGCGCACATTGAGTACCTCCTGGATCGGCTCGCGCAAGGTCATCGCGACGTTGCGCGGAAGCCGCGCGAGGAGGTTGGCGACCGTCAGCTGCGCGTCCTGACCCTGTCCGATCAGGTGGGCGATTGCCGCCGCCAGAATGATGAACGGAAACAACGCGAGGATCGAAAGGTAAGCAAGATTGCCGGCGTGAATGAACCCGTCGTTGTAGACGCCCACACCGACTCGCTTCACGATTTCCAACAGATAGTGCTGCGGCTTCAGCCGGCGAGCGACGTCGGGACCGAACGCGGCGCTGGCGCTCGCGAGCCGCTTGCGCCTCTGTTCCGGCGAAAGTGGAGAGACATCCCGCATCCAGCGCGCTTCTTACGCGATTCGCGCCAGTTTCAAACGCCCAAGGATGCTCTTGGATTGCCGCCACCGTCCCATTTGTCCGCAAAAGCCTCCAGCTTCGAATCGGCGGATGGGATATGAATCTCGATCGTCACGAGCTCGTCGCCGCGAGTGCCGTCCCTGGCGGTGAAGCCGCGGCCTTTGAGGCGAAGAACGCGCCCGGACGAGCTGCCCTTCGGGATCGTCATCATCACCGCGCCTTCCGGAGTCGGCACCTTCACCTTCGCCCCGAGCACCGCTTCCTTGAGAGTGACGGGCAGCCGGAGCCGGATATCGTCGCCCTCGCGCGTGAAAAAGGGGTGCGGCGCGATGAAGATGGTGACGATGGCATCGCCATTGCCCGCGGGTCCGGGATCGCCCTTGCCGGCGAGCCGGATTTTGGTCCCGTCCTCGACGCCCTTGGGAAGCTTGAGGTCGATCGTCTTTCCGTCGGCCAGCCTGATCCGCTGCGGCGCCAGGGTCGCGGCGTCGGTGAAGTTCACCTTCAGGCGATAGGCGATGTCGGCACCTTTCTGCGGTTTCGAGCGCTGCCTGAACCCGCCGAACCCGCCGCCGCGCGCACCCGCACCGCCGAACAGCCCTTCGAACAGGTCGCCGAGATCGGCCCCGTCGCCGAAATTGGTCGAAAACCCCTCGAAACCGGCCGCGCCCGGTCCATTCTGGGCGCCGGCGCCCGGCCGAGCGCCTCCAAAGCCGCCGCCGAACGGCATTTTCGGATTGCCCTCCTCGTCGATCTCGCCGCGATCATATTGCGCACGCTTGTCCTTGTCGGACAGCAGGTCATAGGCGCGGGTTACTTCGGAGAAGCGCTGCGCCGCCTGCGGATTGTCGGTGTTGCGGTCGGGGTGAAGCTGCTTGGCAAGACTCCGGTACGCCTTCTTGATCTCGGCCTCGTTCGCGCCGCGCTTCAGGCCAAGCCTCTGGTACAGGTCCAACGCCATCGCTGCTCCCGTTCTCCTACCGCAACGAAAATGTCCATGGTCCGACCGCGGACCCGCCATTCGTCGAAATGGGCGAACGGCCAATTGGCTGCAAGCGGGAGTTGCGGCTAAGCCGGTGCGATGTCCGTGACTCACCTCGAATGCTCGCTGACCGGCGAGCGCTACGATGCCGCCACAATCCAGGGCCTGAGCAGCGCCGGCAAGCCGCTTCTCGTCCGCTACGACCTGGACCGGCTGCGCGACATTCTCAGCCGCGAGACGTTCGATTCCCGCGATCCGACGATGTGGAAATGGCGCGAGCTTTTGCCGCTTCCCGAGGGGGTGGCACCGGTCTCGCTGGGCGAGCCGCAGACGCCGATCATCGCGCTGGAGCGCACCGCCCGCCGCGCCGGCGCGACAGACCTCCTCGTCAAGGACGAAGGGAGGCTCCCCACCGGCTCGTTCAAGGCGCGCGGGCTGGCGATGGCGGTGTCGATGGCAAAGCATTTCGGAATCGAGCGGATTGCGATGCCGACCAACGGCAATGCCGGCGCGGCGCTCGCGGCTTACGGCGCGCGGGCCGGGATTTCGACGCTCGTCATCTGCCCGGCGGAAACGCCGGCGATCAATGTCCGCGAGACGTCGGCTTATGGCGCGGAAGTCTGGGTCGCGGACGGCCAGATCGACGAATGCGGCCGGCTGGTCCGCGAAGGCGCGGCGGAAGGCCGCTGGTTCGACTGCTCTACCCTCAAGGAGCCCTATCGCCTCGAAGGCAAGAAGACGATGGGGCTGGAGCTGGTCGAACAGCTCGGCTGGCGGGTTCCGGATGCAATCTTCTACCCAACCGGCGGCGGCACCGGCCTGATCGGCATGTGGAAGGCCTTCGACGAGATGGAGGCGGTCGGCCTGATCGGGCCGCAGCGGCCGCGCATGTTCGCGGTCCAGGCTGCCGGTTGTGCGCCGATCGTCCGGGCCTTCGAGCGGGGCGAAGAATTCGCCGAGCGCTGGCAGGATGCAGCAACGGTCGCGACCGGCATTCGAGTTCCCTCCGCGGTCGGCGATTTCCTGATCCTGCGCGCGGTGCGCGAAAGCGGCGGCGCCGCCATTGCCGTCGACGAGGAGGCGATCCTGCAGGCGGTCGAGGACGCCGCCCGCGACGACGGTATGCTGCTCTGCCCGGAAGGCGGAGCGGTCCTTGCCGGCTGGCGCCAGGCGGTCGAGCGCGGCCTCGTCGCTCGCGAGGAAAGCGTCGTGCTGTTCAACTGCGCGAACGGCAACAAATATCCGCTGCCCGACCGCTCGCGTCGGCTGGAACTGGCAAAGGCGACGGCGGGAGCGCTTTAGCGCAAAGGAAAGAAGCCCCGGCGGCCGGACGGCCGACGGGGCTCCCGTGCTTCCCGATCGTCACGTTCCACGTCGCCGCTGGCGATCGTTGGACTTTCGTCCGCGACCGGCCTTACGGAGACGCGCACGAGATCCGAAAGCACGAGCGGTAGAACCGATTGCCGCCGCGCGGGTTCCGCAGCCAATGGCAAAAGCGAAGACGCTCCGGGTCGCGAGCTACAACATCAATGGGATCACCAGCAGGATTGCGATCCTGCTTCGCTGGCTCGACGAGTTTCGCCCCGACATCGTCGGCCTGCAGGAGCTGAAGACCACCGACGACAGATTTCCGGCCGAAGCGATCGCCGAGCTTGGCTATTCCGCCATCTGGCACGGGCAGAAGAGCTGGAATGGAGTGGCGTTGCTCAGTCGAGTCGGCGAGCTTCACGAAACCCGGCGCAGCCTTCCCGGCGATCCCGACCCGAGCCAGAGCCGCTACATCGAGGCGGCGGTTTGCGGGCTGCTGGTCGGCAACATGTACGCGCCGAACGGCAATCCCTGGCCGGGGCCGAAGTTCGATTACAAGCTCGCCTGGCTCGACCGTCTGAAGGCCTATGCGCAGGACTTGATCGACAATGATGTGCCCGCCGTCCTGATCGGCGATTACAACGTCATCCCGACAGAGCAGGATGTGTACAAGCCGGAGCACTGGGCGAAGGACGCGCTGTTTTCACCGCAAGCGCGCGAGCACTATGCCGAGCTCGTGGCGCAGGGCTGGACCGACGCTTTGCGCGAGCTTCACCCGGACGAGCGGATCTACACCTTCTGGCATTACTGGCGCCGCTCGTTCGAGCGCGACGCCGGGATTCGGATCGACCACCTGCTGCTGAGCCCGAGCCTGGATTCGAAGTTGATAGCGGCTGGGGTCGACCGGACCGCTCGCGGTTGGGAAAAGAGCAGCGACCACGCGCCGGTGTGGATCGAGCTGGAGGCGTGATGCCCTACGCAAAGCGGTGCCGGATGCAGGAGTCGAACCCGCGACCTTCGGTTTACAAAACCGCTGCTCTACCAACTGAGCTAATCCGGCCCGGGGGCAGCGTTTGCGTCATAGGATGCCGAACGTCCAGCCTTCGGTTCGCGCGATGTCGGGCGTGAGGCCTTCCGGATCGAAAGCGCGTGGCTCGGTCCGCGCGAGCTGGCGCATCCCCGCGGCGGTCACGAGTGCGTCGGTCTGGTGGTCGTTGGGCTCGAATCGCAGCCGGACGGGCTTGCTTCCCAACCCGGCGAGCGCGTCGTTGAGCTGCTCGCGGGTGCGCAGCTTCGTGCCCGGCATTCCGGCGCGGCGAAGATAGATTCGCGTGTAGATTTCGACGACGGCGCTGCCGCGCTCCGGAAGAGGGTCCATCGGCAGGATCGCGATCTTGCCGTCGAGCCAGTGGAGCAGGCGCATTCCGGCGAAGCTGGCCTTGGCAACCTGCGCCGCCCCGATTGCGTCGAAGGCGCTGGCGGTCTTGCGCCCCCCCTGCCGGTTCAATTGCTGGTCGCACTGGCGGAAGCGCATGAAATCGGCCTTCACGCCGTCGGCGATTCCGAAATAGAAGTGCCTCCGGTGCGCCTGCTCCAGAAAGCTTGCAGCGCCCAGGTCTTCGTCGCCGCTCAGCTCGTCGACATAAGCCCAGAAGGCGCGTGCATTGGTCGGGACGCCCTCGGCGCCGGGCAAATAGGCGCCGCGTTCGAGGAACGGCGGAGCGAAGCTGAAGTCGAAGCCGAAAAGGGTCGGCTCATTGACGGCGCGCCGGAGCAGCCACTTGAGCACTTCCTCGCGCGACCAGATGTGGCCCGCCCGAACCAGACGCGGCGGCGAATCGCCACGTGCCTCGGCGATCGCAATTCCCTTGTGCCGTCTGCCTTTCGCGCCGGACCAGTCGATGGCGACGAACGATTCGAAACGCTGCTTCACACCAGCGGCGGTTGCACGTCGTCCTCATCGTCCTCGCGGCTGCTGCGCTCGATTCGGGGCGGCCGGGGAGTGCGGCGAGGCGCCGGCCCCTTGTCGTCGGCGTAGCGCTGCAGCATCTTGGCCGCCGCGTCGCGGCCGCCGAGGCCGAACGCCAGTGCGACGGCGACGGCTGCCGAGCCGAGGATCAGGCCGAAGGCGAGGATGACGATCTGGTCGGCCAGGCCCATGAAGGTGAGGCCGATGGCGGTGAACAAGGCGATGATCGCATATTTGACGATCTCCTCGGCATAGCTGCCTTCGCCGGTCGAGCTTCCGACCAGCCCGGCGATGATCCGGGCGAGGAAGATTCCGGTGACGATGATCAATGTCCCGAAGATCACCTTGCCGCCGAGCTCGGTGACCTGGGCGAGGAAAATAGCGACCTGTCCTCCGCCAAGCTGCTGCGCCGCCTCGATTGCAGCTGCGAGCATCACCGCGATGAAGGCGATGTTGGCGACGATCCGGGACGGGCTGCTCGAAACAGGAAGCACTCCGGTCGAGCGAACCGCATCGTCGAAGCCGGTTGGCGGCAGGATGCCTTCGATGATCGTCTTCACGAACCGGGCGAGGATGAACGCGATTCCAAGCCAGAGCGCGGCAGTCAGGATGTGCGGAATCGCCGACAATATGTCGTTGAGCATGTTGGTCGCGGGGACCGAAATCGCGTCGATCTTGAGGACGTTCAGGGCCGCGATCGCAACCGGGATGATGATCAGCGCGAAGACGAGGATTCCCGCCGCTCGGGCGAGCGTGGCTCGGGTCGCTCCGGGAGCGGCGCCCGGCGGCACCTCTTCCGGCTGCACGCGGACGGTTCCCGCCGTGTCGCCGATGCCCATTCGGGCCAGCAAGCCGTCGACGTTGGCGGCGATCAGCACCGTCTCGGTAAGCTGGCGCACGATTCGGGCGACGATCAGCCCGACGAAGAAGATGAGGCCGGCTGCGATGACGTTCGGAAGGAATCCGAAGATTCCGTCGAGCAGCGCGTTGATCGGCTCGAGGATCTGCCCGACTCCGAGGTAATTGAGCGCCGCCATGATCCCGACCAGCCAGATGATGAGCTTGGCGATCACCCCGAGCTGGTGGCCGACCGTTTCCTTGGGGCCGCCGGTCATGTGCTTGCGAAGCGCAGGGATCCGGTCGATCGCCTTCTGAAGCGCCCATTTGACGACCCGGGCGACGACCCAGGTCGCGACCAGGATGAGGACAGCAATCAGGACCTTGGGGGCCCAATAGATCAGCTGCGCCTGCCAATATCCGTTCGCTCGGCCCATTTCGTACATGCTGGTTCAGCTCCCCTGTTCAGGTTTGTGCGACTGTAGCGTCTTGCGCCGCTCGGCCCAATATTCCAGCCGCTCGCGGATGCGCGCTTCGAAGCCGCGGTCCGATGGCCGGTACAACGCCTGCGGCTCCATGCCCTCGGGCCAGTAATCGGCGCCAGAAAAGGCGTCCTCGGCCTCGTGATCGTAGGCGTAATCTTTCCCGTAGCCGATGTCCTTCATCAGCTTCGTCGGCGCGTTGAGGATATGCGCCGGAGGCATCAGCGAGCCGCTGTCCTTCGCCGCCCGCCAGGCACCTTTCTGGGCCAGGTAGGCGGCATTCGATTTGGGCGCGACGGCGCAATAAAGGCAGGCCTGAACGATCGCGAGCTCGCCTTCGGGTGAGCCGAGGAAGTCGTAGGCATCCTTGGCAGCGAGGCACTGGACCAGCGCCTGCGGGTCGGCAAGGCCGATATCCTCCGACGCGAAGCGGGTGAGGCGGCGGATCACGTAGAGCGGCTCCTCGCCTGCGACCAGCATTCGCGCGAGATAATAAAGCGCCGCCTGCGGGTCCGACCCGCGAAGGCTTTTGTGAAGCGCCGAGATCAGGTTGTAATGGCCCTCCCGGTCCTTGTCGTAGACCGGCACCCGGCGCTGGAGCAGCGCGGCCATTGCGGCTGGGTCGAGCGGCGCTTCGGGCTCGACATCGAAGATCGTCTCGACCTGGTTGAGCAGGAACCGCCCGTCGCCGTCGGCCGAAGCGACCAGCGCCTCGCGCGCCTGCGGTGTCAGCGCAAGCGGATGCCCGACTTCGGCCTCGGCGCGCTCGATCAGAGTCTCCAGCGCCTTTTCGTCGAGGCGGTGGAGGATCAACACCTGGCAGCGCGACAGAAGCGCCGCGTTCAACTCGAAGCTCGGGTTCTCCGTCGTCGCTCCGACGAGCGTGACAGTGCCGTCTTCGACATAGGGCAGGAAACCATCCTGCTGCGCTCGATTGAAGCGGTGGATCTCGTCGACGAACAGCAACGTGCGCTGCCCGGCGCGAGCCGCGGTGCGCGCTTCGGCGAAGACCTTCTTGAGGTCAGCTACGCCGGAAAAGACGGCCGAGATGGCGACGAAGCGCAGGCCCACTGCATCGGCGAGCAGCCGGGCAATGCTGGTCTTGCCGGTGCCCGGCGGCCCCCAGAGAATCATCGAGCCGAGCTTTCCGGCGGCGACCATCCGGCCGATTGCGCCCTCGGACCCGGTCAGATGCTCCTGGCCGACAACCTCGGCCAAGCTCTTGGGCCGCAACCTATCCGCCAGCGGCGCGTTCGGCGCGACCTCGCCAGGCGGCGCGGCGGGAGCGGAATCGCCAAACAGGTCGGCCATGTCGCGAATCATAGAAGCCGGCGGGAAATTTGCATCAGGCCATTGTGCTCGATGCTACTAAGATATATCTTAGATGCATCGAAATAGGAGACCAGCGATGCCTCGCCACCACCGTCACGACGGCCATGAGCCCATTCCGCCCATCCCTCCGATTCCCCCGATCCCGCCGGGCGCCTGCGGCGGCTTCCGCTTCGGCGACCTTGCCCAAATGTTCGCGATGGGCGGCCGCGGTTTCGGCGGCAACTGGGGCCCGTTTCACTTCGACTTCGGCGAAGGCGCCGGAGGGCGCGGCGGCTGGGGCCGCGGCCGGCGCGGCCGCAGGCGGATGTTCGAATCCGGCGAGCTTCGACTTGTCCTCCTGAAGCTGATCGCGGAGGAGCCACGCCACGGCTACGACCTCATCCGCGCCATCGAGGAGCTGACCGGCGGCGAATATGCGCCGAGCCCGGGCATCGTCTACCCGACGCTGACCCTGCTCCAGGACATGGGCCTCATCGAAGAGGCGGAAGGCGAGGGTGCGCGCAAGCCGTTCAAGATCACCGACGGCGGCCGCGACTATCTCGAAGAGCGCTCGCAAGAAGCCGAGGACCTCATCGAGCGGCTGAAGGACCTTGCTCCGGAGCAACGCCACGGTGCCGGCCAGGCAATCGGTCGCGCCGTCAAGAATCTGATGACGGCGATGACTCATCGGATCGGCCGCGACGGAATCGACGACGAGCTGCTTCACGAGATCGCGGCCATCCTCGACGATGCCGCGCAGCGGATCGAACGGGTCAAGTGACGAGCGAAGCGGCCGGCGCGGCAGTGCGCGAGCACCTCACCGTCGCCGCCGCTCGATCACGTGCTCGTAGACGCGCAGGACCGAGCCATTGATCTCGTCCCAGTCCTGGGTCCGCGCATAGGCAAGGCCGGCGTCGCCATGGCGGTGCCTCAGCTCTGGATCGCGCGCATAAGCTTCGAGGGCGTCGGCGAACGCGGCAATGTCGCAGGCATCGGTCATGATCCCCGTCTCGCCGTCGCGAACGATGCTGGTCGTTCCGGTGGCGACGGCGGCGACGACCGGGATTCCGCTCGCCATCGCTTCCAGGGTGACATTGCCGAACGCCTCGGTCACGGATGGGTTGAGGAACACGTCCGCACTCGCCAGCGCCCGGCCCAGATCGCTGCCGACCTGGTGGCCCACGAACACCCCGCTCGGCATGTGCTGCTCGAACCACTGCCGGGCGGGACCCTGGCCGATGACGAGCGGATGGTGGGGCACGCCGCGCCTTCGAAGCTCCTTGATAACGGCGGCGAACACGTCGAGCCCTTTTTCAAGCACCAGCCGTCCCAGAAAGGCGACCGCCAGCTCGTCGTCGCCGATTCCGAGTCCCCTTCGCCATTCCATGTCGCGCCGGCCCGGGTTGAACTGATCGCGATCGACTCCTCGGCTCCAGATGTGGATGTTGCGGTTCATCCGCTGTGCCCGCAGCACCGCGGCGGTGGATTCGGCAGGGACGAGCAAAGCATCGCAGCGCGCGTAGAGACGGCGCAGACCGGCCCGAAGCATCGGCTCGAACAGCTGCAGGTGATAATAAGTCAGATAGGTTTCGAAGCGCGTGTGGACCGATGCCACGGCCGGCAGGTTGCGGGCGCGCGCCCAGCTTACCGCGCGATGGGCCGACACGTCGGGGCTCGAAATGTGGACGACGTTCGGATCGAAAGCGGCAAGGTCCCGGCGAATGGCCCCGGGAAGCCCGACCGGGACTCGATATTCCGGACGGCCAGGGATCGGCACCGACGGCAGCGAGACGAGGTCCCCCGTCGGCTCGAACGCGGGCTTCTCGACCGTCGGAGAATAGACCCGCACCTTCGCCCCCTGCCGCAGCAGATAGCCGACAAGCCGGTTGAGCGCCTGGTTGGCCCCGTCCCGGACATAATTGTAATTGCCCGAGAAGAGGGCGATTCGAAGATCGTCGGCGTTCACGCGCGGAATCACTAGTCCCGCGCGGCGCAAAGGCAAATCGAATGGATGTCGTCATCAAGCATGGCTTTCCGCCCGTGGCTCGAGAGGACGCGCGGCTGTTCATCCTGGGCAGCCTTCCCAGTGACGCCTCGCTCACCGCCCGGCAATATTATGCGCATCCGCGCAACGCGTTCTGGCGGTTGGTCGGGAGCATCATCGGCGAGGAGTTGCAGGCGCTCGACTATCCCGATCGGCTCGAGCGGCTGAAGGCGAATCGGATCGGGCTGTGGGACGTCGTCGCGCACGCGCAGCGCAGCGGAAGCCTCGACCAGGCGATCCGGGACGCCGGCCACAATCCGCTCGCCGATTATTTTGCGCGCTTTCCCGATCTCCAAGCGGTTGCCTTCAACGGCGCGACCGCCGCGGCCGCCGGATTGAAGCTCCTCGCGATGCTCCCGGTGAGGCTCATCGAGCTGCCATCGTCCAGCCCCGCGAACACCCGCCCGTTCGATGAAAAAGCCGCGGCCTGGGCCCAACTCGCCCAATATTGCGGCGGCTGATCTTGCCCTTCGCCCCGATGGCGGCGAAAGTGGCGGCGATGACTCCGTTCGACGAAACCGAAAGCGCCGACGCGGCGGAGGGCGACGGCAGCCTGTCGATGGTCGACGAGGCGCTCGTCGCCGGAACGATCGCCAACACCAACGGGCTGCTGGTGATCCTCGCCAAGCTGGTCGCCAAGGGCGTGTTCGACCAGGACGACTTGAAAGCCTTCTCCGACAGTTATTCGAAGCCGCTCGACCATGTCGGCATGCGCGAGAACGAGCTGGTCGGGCAGATGCAGGACCAGATGGAGTTCACGCTCGCCGAGCTCATGCGTTTCCTGAGCGAGCGCGACCACGATGACTGACGATCGTCGCGCTTGACTCCGTACCATAGTACGGACCCCATAAACCATCCGACCGGTTCAACTGGAGACTGAAATGTCGGATATGTCGACCAATCCAAAGGCAAGAAAACGGGCAACGCTCTACCGAATGGTGAAGCCCGATCACACCTGCCCGTGGGGCCTCAAGGCGAAAGACCTGTTGAGGCGCCAGGGATATGAGGTGGATGACCGCCACCTGAAGACTCACGAAGAGACGGACGTGTTCAAGGTGGAGCACGGCGTCAAGACGACGCCCCAGGTCTTTATTGGCGGACAGCGTGTCGGCGGGTACGAGGACCTGTGCCGATTCCTTGGCAAGCGCGTGGTCGACCCCAAGGCGACCAGCTATCAGCCGGTGATCGCCTTGTTCTCGATCACGGCGCTGATGGCGATCGCGACCAGCTACGCCGCGACCGGAGCGGCTCTCACGACGCTGGCGCTGCAATGGTTCATTGCTTTCTCGATGGCGGTCCTGGCGCTGCTCAAGCTCCAGAACGTCGAGGCCTTCTCGGCCATGTTCCTCAACTACGACCTGCTGGCGAAGCGCTGGGTGCCCTACAGCTACGTCTATCCGTTCGCCGAAGGCCTCGCGGGCGTGTTGATGATTGCCGGCGCTCTGACCTGGCTGTCGGCCCCGCTGGCGCTGTTCATCGGCACGATCGGCGCCGTGTCGGTGTTCAAGGCGGTTTACGTCGACCGGCGCGAGCTCAAGTGCGCCTGCGTCGGCGGCTCGAGCAATGTGCCCTTGGGGTTCGTTTCGCTGACCGAAAACCTGATGATGGTCGCGATGGCGCTGTGGATGGGCAGCGAAGCGCTCGGCTTCATCGCCAGCCCAATCCACGGGTGAGGCGCTGAGTAGGGAAGACGTTGCGATGCCTGCCGCCAAATTCTATCGCCAAGCGATGCAGGTCCCGATCTTGCGGCTGCTGGTGCTTGCAACGCTGATGCTGATGCCGCTCGGCATGGCCGCAGCGCCGGCAGCGCCCTTGCACCAGCAGACGGCAATGCCGATGGGCCACTGCTCTGAGCGGGATTCGACGCCGCATCCGACCGGCGCCCTCGCGGCTTGCACGATGGCGTGTGCGTCGGCGCTTCCCGCGACCGACCTACAGCCGGTTGCGGGCGCGCACCCGGTTTCGAAATTCACGCCGACGGCCCCGGTCGTCGCGGCCCTGACGGGGATCGAGCTGGAGATCGCCACGCCGCCGCCGCGACAATCCTGAGCCATGGAACAGCTTTCAATTCGAATTCAGGAGAAGAATGATGATTAGCTTGATCGCCGCGGCCGCGCTGGCCGCCCAGGCGCCCGCAGCTCCGGCCACGACGCCAATGGCCGGCCATGCCCAGCAGTCTGCGCAAAAGGACTGCTGCAAAGATTGCTGCAAGGACATGGACAAGCATTCGGGTCACGAGATGGACGAGATGAAGGACCATCAGGAGCACGGCGGCCACTCGGGCCGTTGAGGCGTTGAAAGGGGAGGCGGCGCTTCGGGCGTCGTCTCCCGACTTCGGAGACTTTGCGTGAAATCCCAACTCTGCGTCGCAGCGAGCGCGCTTGTGCTTGCGTCGGTGCCGGCCGCCGTCTTGGCGCAACACCAGCATATGCCCGGCATGGCGATGCCGGCGCAGCCACAGCCGCAGCCGAAGGCGCAGCAAACGCCCGCACCAGCAGCCGAAATGCCGATGGGCCATTCGCAACCGGCTCCCATGGCCATGCCGGCGACGGACCACGGCAAGCATGCGATGACCGGCGCGCTCGGGCCCTATCCGATGACCCGCGAATCGTCCGGCACCGCCTGGCAACCCGATGCGTCGGAGCACTCCGGCCTGATGACCATGGCCGGCGACTGGATGCTGATGGCCCACGGAACCCTGAACCTGGTCTACGACCAACAGTCCGGCCCGCGCGGCGACGACAAGACGTTCGTCAGCGGCATGCTTATGGGCATGGCCAGCCATAAGCTCGGCAACGGCACCGTGCAGTTCCGGGCGATGCTCAGCCCCGATCCGCTGATGGGCAAGAGCGGCTATCCGTTGCTCCTCGCCAGCGGTGAAACCGCCAACGGAGTCGATCGCCTGGTCGACCGGCAGCACCCGCACGACCTGTTCATGGAACTGTCGGCATCGGTTTCGCAGAACATCGGCGCCAACAGCAGCGTCTTCCTTTACGGCGGCCTTCCGGGAGAGCCGGCATTCGGTCCGCCCGCCTTCATGCATCGCGAGGCGATCATGGACTCGCCCGAGGCGCCGATCAGTCATCACTGGCTCGATTCGACGCACATCAGCTTCGGTGTGCTGACCGGCGGAATCGTGCTCGACCAAGTGAAGCTTGAAGTCAGCCGGTTCAACGCTCGAGAGCCCGATCAGAATCGCTGGAACATCGAGACGGGGCCGCTGGATTCGACTGCGGTGCGCCTCTCGTGGAACCCGACCCGGACGCTCGCGCTGCAGGGGAGCTGGGGCAAGTTCAAGGATCCCGAGCAGCTGGAGCCGGGTGTGAACCAGAAAAGGCTCTCGGCGAGCCTGCTCTACGCGAACGATGTCGCCCCTGGCTGGCACTTTGCCGGGACGCTCGCGTGGGGGCGAAAGACGGTGGAGCATCATGACGACGATGCATTCGTCGCCGAGACATCGGTCAAGCATTCGGGCTGGACGGTATTCGGGCGCGGAGAGATGACCGAGAACCGCGAGCTGACGGCGGACCCTCATATGCACGGACCGGCATACCAGGTCGGGAAAGTGAGCATCGGCGCGGTTCGCGATTTCCGGATTGCCGATCATTTCTCGATCGGCGCCGGCGGTCTGGTGGCGGTCAATTTCGTGCCCGATTCGATTGCCCCGCTCTATGGCGGAAACAACCCGGTTGGAGCGATGGCCTTCGTTCGTCTGAAGCTCGATTGACTAGAGCGGCATCAGCCCACATATGGCGCCCTCGCTTCAGCGTTGGCCCCTTCGTCTAGCGGTCCAGGACGTCGCCCTCTCACGGCGAAAACACGGGTTCGAGTCCCGTAGGGGTCACCAATATTTTCCAATACTTAACTGAAAGCTTTCCCGGCCTGATGGCCGTCCATCCCAAAAATATCGTTGCGGCGACCGTCTAACGCCCGGTTTGACCGACGTGAGAGGCCGTGCCACGTCGCTGCGCATGCGGGGTGATCCTCCACAGCAGAAGATATGGGGCGGGCGCTTCAACAGGGCTCCTGCCGAGCTGATGCGGCGAATGAACGCCTCCATAGGATTCGACAAGCGGCTTTGGCGGGAGGAGATCGCCGCTTCGAAAGCGCACGCATCGATGCTCCGCGACCAGGGGATCATCGGCGATGCGGACGCTGCCGCAATTCTCGAAGGGCTCGACCGGATCGCCGGCGAATTCGAGCGCGACGGAGTGCCGGAGAATGTCGAGCTCGAGGACATCCACATGACAGTCGAGCAGCGACTTGCCGAGCTGATCGGTGAAGCAGCTGGTCGGCTCCACACCGCCCGATCGCGGAACGACCAGGTCGCGACTGACTTCAAGCTGTGCGTGCGCGCTGCCTGCGATGAAGCCGCGGAGGCGATCCGCGAGCTGCAGCGCATTCTCGTCGAGCGCGCCGAGGAGCATGCCGACAGTGTCATGCCGGGCTTCACTCACCTGCAAGTCGCGCAGCCGGTCACGTTGGGGCATCACCTGCTGGCTTATTACGAGATGCTGCGTCGCGACGCTTCGCGTTTTTCCGACGCCCGCGCGCGGATGAACGAATGCCCCCTCGGGTCAGCCGCGCTCGCCGGAACAGGCTTTCCGATCGATCGCCATGCCACCGCCGAAGCGCTCGGTTTTGACCGCCCGACCGCGAATAGTCTCGACAGCGTTTCCGACCGCGACTTCGCCCTCGATTATCTCTCAGCTGCCGCGCAGTGCGCGCTCCATCTGTCGCGGCTCGCGGAAGAGCTGATCATCTGGGCGACCAGCGCCTTCGGGTTCGTGATGCTTCCGGACGATTATTCGACCGGCTCGTCGATCATGCCGCAAAAACGCAATCCCGATGCTGCCGAGCTGGTGCGCGGGCACAGCGGGCGGATCGTCGGCGCGCTCATGGCGCTGATGGTGACGATGAAGGGGCTGCCGCTCGCTTATTCGAAGGACATGCAGGACGATAAGGAGCCAGTGTTCGAGGCCGGCGACCTGCTGACCGTATCGCTCGCTGCGCTGTCCGGAATGATGGAAACGATCGAGTTCGTGCCTGAACGAATGCGTGAAGCGGCGGCGGCGGGATTTTCGACCGCGACCGATCTGGCCGATTGGCTGGTGCGCGAGGCCGACGTCCCGTTCCGCGAGGCGCACCATATCACCGGGCGCGCGGTGAAGGCAGCCGAACAGAAGGGGTGCGGGCTTGCCGACCTGTCGATCGACGATCTCAAAGCGATCGATGAGCGCATCGACGAACGCGTGTTCGGAGTGCTCGGCGTCGATGCATCGGTGCGCAGCCGCACCAGCTATGGCGGCACCGCGCCCGAACAGGTCCGCGAACAGATCGCCGCGGCGAAGGCCGACCTAGGCCTCTAGCCTCCGTTTCCGCTGCGCGATCGTCCGAAGCCTCAGCGCGTTCAACCGGATGAACCCCGCAGCGTCGCGGTGATCGTAATTGCCGCTGCCTTCCTCGAAGGTGACGAGATCCTGGTCGTAGAGCGACTGCTCGCCCTCCCGCCCGATCACCGTCGCATTGCCCTTGTAAAGCTTCGTCATGACCCGGCCGGTCACATGCTCCTGGCTCTTGTCGATCGCCGCCTGCAGCATCTCGCGTTCGGGCGCGAACCAGAAGCCGTTGTAGATCAGGCTCGCGTAGCGCGGCATCAGCTCGTCCTTGAGGTGCATCGCACCACCGTCGAGCGTGATGCTCTCGATCCCGCGATGGGCAGCGAGCAGGATCGTCCCGCCGGGCGTTTCGTACACGCCGCGCGACTTCATCCCGACGAAGCGGTTCTCGACCAGGTCGAGGCGGCCGATGCCGTTGTCGTGGCCGAGCTGGTTGAGCTTCGTCAGCAATGCCGCCGGAGACATCTTCTTGCCGTCGATCGCGACCGGATCGCCGCGTTCGAAATCGATGGCAATCACCGTCGCCTTGTCCGGCGCATCCTCGGGCGAGATCGTCCGCTGGTGGACATATTCCGGCGCCTCGACAGATGGATCCTCAAGAACCTTTCCCTCCGAAGAGGAGTGCAAGAGATTGGCGTCGATCGAGAAGGGTGCTTCGCCCCGCTTGTCCTTGCTGATGGGAATCTGATTCTTCTCCGCGAAGTCGAGCAGTGCTTCCCGGCTCTGAAACTCCCATTCCCTCCACGGCGCGATCACCTTGATGTCTGGCTCGAGCGCATAATAGCCAAGTTCGAACCGCACCTGGTCGTTGCCCTTGCCGGTGGCGCCGTGACAGACCGCGTCGGCGCCGACCTCCCGTGCGATCTCGATCTGCCGCTTGGCGATCAGTGGCCGGGCGATCGACGTTCCGAGCAGATAATCGCCTTCATAGACGGTGTTCGCCCGGAACATCGGGAAGACGTAATCGCGGACGAATTCCTCGCGCAGGTCCTCGATGAAGATGTTCTCCGGCCTGACCCCCAGCATTTCCGCCTTGCGGCGCGCCGGCTCAACCTCGCCGCCCTGGCCGAGGTCGGCCGTAAAGGTTACGACCTCCGCATCATATTCGGTCTGCAGCCATTTCAGGATGATCGACGTGTCCAGGCCGCCCGAATAGGCCAGCACCACCTTCAGCTTTGTCTTGCTCATTCTTGCTTTCCGTTTCGGGCGTCACGCCCATCATCCACAACATCGCGCCAAGCGCGCTATGCATCCGGTTCTCGGCCTGGCGCCAGACCGCCGAGCGCGGCCCGTCTATCACCCCGGCAGTGACTTCCTCGCCGCGGCGTGCCGGCAGGCAGTGCATGAACCAGGCGCCGGGAGCGAGCGCCATCAGTTCTTCGTCGACGCGATACGGCTCGAAGACCGCATGCCGTTCGGCGCTGTCCTCGCCGCCCATCGAGACCCAGACGTCGGTATAGACGATATCCGCTCCAGCGACGGCTTCGGCAGCATTTGTGGTCGATCCGTGGAAGCCGTGGCCATCGGGGCTCGCCAAGGTGAACTCCGCGCCTGCGAGCGCGCAAGCTTCGGCCAGCGGTCGCGAGACGTTGTTGCCCTCGCCGATGAAAGCGACCTTTGCACCTTCGACATAACCGAGCAGCTGTTTGATCGTCAGCAGGTCCGCGAGCGCCTGAAGCGGATGGTCGGTGCCGGATAGCATGTTCAGCACTGGGGCAGCATTCACCGCCGCCATCTGCTCCAGCAGATTATGATCGAACACGCGCGCGGCGATGATCGCGTGATAGCAGGCGAGGGTGCGGGTGACGTCCTCGACGCTCTCGCGCGATCCGATGCCCAGTTCTGTCGGCTGCAGATAGACTGGATGGCCGCCAAGCTTTGCAACCGCCATTTCCATGGAATTGCGCGTCCGGGCGCTCGGCTTCTCGAAATAGAGGGCGACCCCCTTTTCGGCGAGGACGCGCGGCGCCGGCTGCTCTGACAAGGCCAGGATCGCATGAAGATCGGCCGCGCTGAGGTCGCGGATCGACAGAAGATGCTTCACCAGCTCTTCTCCTTCTTGATCATTGTTCCGACGCCATGGTCGGTGAGCAGCTCGATCAGCAGCGAATGGAGCACGCGTCCGTCGATGATGTGAGCGAAGCCGACACCCTGATCGACCGCGTCCGCGCAGGCCCTGAGCTTCGGGATCATGCCCTTGCGGACGCTGTCGTGATCAATCCGGTCCCGCAGTTCGGCGGCGGTGAGTCGAGCGATGAGAGTGCTCTCATCCGCCGGATCCTCGAGCAGGCCGGGAACTGCGGTCAGGTAGACGATCTTTTCCGCCTTCATCGCCACCGCGATCGCGCGCGCCGCTTCGTCGGCGTTGACGTTGTACGGATGGCCGTCCGCGTTGGCACCCACCGTCGAGATAACCGGCGTCAGCCCGTCGTCGAGCAGGCGGTGGATGACCTCGGCGCGAACCTTGGTGACATTGCCGACGAAGCCGAACGCGGAATCGGCGGGCGTCACCGTCAGCAGCCCAGCATCCTCGCCGGAGACTCCGACTGCGACCGGCTCGTCGCCCGACTGGCTGTTGATGATGGAGACGAGGTCGCGGTTGATCTTTCCGACCAGTACCATGCGGACAATCTCGAGTGTCTCGGCGTCCGTGACTCGAAGTCCGTCGCGGAACTCCGGCTCCTTGCCGACGCGGCGGAGCATGACGTCGACCTGCGGCCCGCCACCGTGGACAAGGACACAGCGAACGCCGACGCTCCGGAGGAGGAGCACGTCCTGCGCCAGCGCCAGATCGCTCTCGCGGTCGATCGCCGCGCCGCCGAGCTTCACGACGATGGCCTTGCCGGCGAACTGGCGGATGTAGGGCAGCGCCTCGACCAGGACGCGCGCGGTCTCGGCGGCGCTCATGACGTCTTGCAATTCTCTTTGATGTAACCGGGGCCGAGGTCGATCCCGATGATCTTTGCGGACGCCGCCCCTGCGCCGAGGTGAACCTCGATCGAAATTTGCTCGCCCATCATGTGCTCGGAGAGTGCCTGGCCGTCGTGGTGGACGGAAACGCCGCCGTCCGCGACCAGGATGCCGCCATAGCTGACGCGCGATTGATCGGGATCGAAAGCGACTCCGCACGATCCCGCGGCCGCGAGCAGCCGCCCCCAATAAGGGTCGCCGCCGTACCAGCTGCACTTGACGAGATTGTTCTCCGCGATTGCCTTGGCCGCGACTTTCGCCTCGGCTTCGCTGGCCGCCCCGGTGACGGTCATTCGCGCGATCCGGGTCATTCCTTCGGCGTCGCGGGCCATCTGCATCGTCAAGTCTTCGCAGGCGGCAAGCACCGCATTGGCGAACTCGTCCGGATCGGCCGGGCCGCGCTTGCCCGACGCGAGCAGCATCGCCGTGTCGTTGGTGGACGTCGCGCCGTCCACATTCAGCGTGTTGAATGTCGAATTCGATGCCTGCCGAAGCAGCCGCTGCATCAGCTCCACCGGCACCGCCGCGTCCGTCGTCAGGAATGCCAGCATCGTCGCCATGTTCGGCGCGATCATCCCGCAACCCTTGGCCATCCCGCCGAGCGTGAAGGTCGAACCCTTGATCATCACCTGCTTGGGCTTGTGGTCGGTGGTCAGTATCCCGCGCGCGGCGTCATCGCCGCCATCGTCGGCCAGCTTTTCCGCCAGCTTTGGTGTCGCCGCGAGGATCGGCTCCATCGGCAGCGGAGTTCCGATGATCCCGGTCGAGCAGACGAGCACGTCGCCGACGCCTACATTAAGCGAAAGTGCGGTCGAGCATGCCATCGCGCGGGCATCGTGCAGGCCCTGTTCGCCAGTACCGGCATTGGCGTTGCCGGAATTGACGATCACCGCCGCCGCCCGGCCGCCGTTCGACCGCAGGGCGTCGCGGTCGAGGTGGACGGGCGGCGCGGCGAATTTGTTCTGGGTGAAGACCGCAGCGCACGGAACCGGCTGGCGGTCCTCGGTCGCGATCATCGCCATGTCGAAGCGCCGCCGCTTGATGCCGGCATGGCACCCCGCCGCGACGAAGCCCTCGGCCGCCGTAACGCTCATGGATAAATTCCGATTGTGGTTAGCCCGATCGTCTCCGGAAGGCCGAGCATCAGATTGGCACATTGAATCATCTGTCCGGCGGCGCCCTTGCCGAGATTGTCGATCGCCGAGAGCGCCAGGACGCGGCCTGTGCGTGCATCGTAGCGGGCGGTCACCGCGACGCCGTTGGAACCGGCCAGCCATTTGGTGGCTGGAGGTCCGTCGGTGACCTCGACGAACGGCTCGTCGGCGTAAGCGTCGCGCAACGCCTGCAGCGGATCGCAAGGGCCGGTGGCTTCGCCGTAGCAGGTCGCGAAAATCCCGCGGACCATGGGCGCCAGGTGCGGCGTGAAAAGAACTGTTCCGCCCAACGCCATTTCCATCTCGGCGGTGTGGCGGTGGTTGAGCAGGCCGTAGGCAGCGAAATTTTCCGCAACCGTGCAGAAGCCGGACGATTCCTTTGCTTCTCGTCCGGCGCCGCTAACGCCGGACGCGGCAGCCACGATCAGGCCCTGCGGATTGACAAGGCGCGCAGCGACGAGCGGCTTGAGAGCGAGGATCGCTGCGGTTGCATAGCATCCCGCCGCGGCAACGGCCTTCGACTGTCTGATTGCTTCGCGGTTGAGCTCGGGAATTCCGTAAACGAACTCATTCATCAGGCCGGGCGCCTCGTGCGCATATCCATACCAGCGCTCGTAGCTTTCGGCATCGTCGAGCCTGAAGTCGGCTCCGAGGTCCACGAACGGAATTCCGAGGTCGAGGATGCGACTCGCTAGGCGCTGGCTGTGGCCGTGCGGCAGGGCTGCGAAGATGAGGTCGATATCGTTAAACGAGCTCTCGTCGAACCGCCCGATTGCAGCCCCTGGATAGTGGCAGGCAAGGTGCGGATGGATTTTCGAAACCGGCTGGCCCGCGTTCCTGTCGCCGAGCAGCCTGGCGGGCGCAAATTGCGTGTGCGCAGAGACAAGGCGCAGAAGCTCGCCGCCGACATAGCCTGAGGCTCCAAGGATGGCCGTCCGAATCATGGCGCGCCATATCGTCGCTGTTGCATGTTCATGCAACATAGCTGTATATATGCACATGGATTATTCAAAAACCCGACGACAGCGGATGGTAGCGGACCTGCTCCGCTCCGACGCCATTTCGAGCCAGGAAGAGCTCGCTGAACGGCTGGCCGCGCAGGGCCATGCAGTGACCCAGGCGACCATCTCGCGCGACCTGGAGCAGATCGGCGCCGTCAAGGTTCGGCGCGCCGGCCGGCTAAGCTATGCGCTTCCCGACCAGGTCAGGGATTCGGGCGTTCCGCGGCTGGAGTTCGTCCTGCATCAATGGGTGAGCTCGATCGACACCGCGATGAACCTGGTCGTCATTCGCACTCCCCCGGGCTCGGCCCACTTGATCGGGGTAGCGGTCGATCAATCGGAGATTCCAGGAAAAGTCGGTACTGTTTGCGGCGACGACACGATTTTTGTGGCCTGCCGGACGGTGGCCGATGCTGAAGACCTGGCAGCAAAATTTCGCGGCAGTGCCTCGCTTGGGTGACGAAAGGCGAGCGGCTAGTGTCCGCTTTCCATGCACCGCTCGACTGACTGCGATGGTTGCCGATCCGGGCGCGAGAGGGCGCTAGATCCGATATCACCCACGTTTGGACGGGCGTATGAACCCCTGGTCGGCCCGCCCTTGCCAAGCTGGACCGGCTCGGCCGTCATTCACACATCACGGCGAAAATACGGGTTCGAGTCCCGTAGAGGTCACCACGAATAGGCAGTCCGGGGGACTACCGTCATTCGTGGTGACAAAGCCTCTCTCGCCGCAAGCCATTCCGCAATAATCGCCGCGATTCTTTGGCCTGCCTTGCCGTCGCCAAAGGGGAGCGACGCGCCGCCTTGCGATTTCCTCGCCAGCCTTCGCCTGACCGCGCCGACGATTCGAGCGCGGTCGGTGCCGACCAGTTCGACATTGCCGCCGGCGATCGCTTCGGGGCGTTCGGTGGTTCGGCGAAGCACGAGCAGCGGAACTCCGAGCGCGGTCGCTTCCTCCTGGATTCCGCCCGAATCGCTGAGCAGGAGATCGGAGCGGAACATCGCCTCGACGATTTCGGAATGCGAGCAGGCGCGCCGGAGCGCGATTCCGGCCTGGCCGAGCAGCATGGCGCGCATCTGGCCGGAAACGACCGGATTGGGATGAAGGATGAGGTCGATCCGGGCGATCCCCTCGCCGGCGATCTCAGTCAGCGCACCTGCGATGGCGGCCAGCCCTTCGCCCCAGTTTTCGCGGCGGTGACAGGTGACGAGCAGGCGTGGAGGTCCCGCGGTCGGGCGCGCGGCAACGCTCCTGCAAATTCCGAACAGGGAATCGATGCCGCTGTTGCCGGTGACGTGAATTGCGCCGCGAACCCGCTCTCGGCGCAAATTGGCGGCGCTGAGCTCGGTCGGAGCGAACAGGAGATCGCACTCGACGTCGATCGCTATCCGGAATTCTTCCTCCGGCCACGGATTGCGCAGATCGTGGCTCCTGAGGCCCGCCTCGACATGGGCGACAGGCACTCCACCGAGCCTCGCTCCGAGCGCTCCGCCGAGCGCGCTCGACGTATCGCCCTGGACGACCACCAGATCGGGGGTAAGTCCGGCAAGCGCCCCGAGAACGGCCCTGCTGACGTTGCGCACGTGGGCATGCGGATTTTCCTGCCCCGGACAGTCCAGCCGGACCGACGCATAGGTTTCGAGGCGATAGTCGGCGGGGTCGAGTTGCGGATGCTGGCCGGTGAAGACGATGTCCGGCGGCAGGCCGCGTGCGGCGAGCGCTGCGGCGACCGGCGCCAGCTTGATTGCTTCAGGACGTGTTCCGACGATCAGACTTACACAAGCGGACAGCTTTCCCCCTAGCTCGGCGGCTGGAGACTGCCTCTCGGGATGCTATCGTGCAAGCCTCAGCGGAAATTATCCGCATAGGTCTGGATCTTGAGCTTCACCGGGGTCGCGGCGACGATGTGGTAGGGAATGCAATTGCGCTCGGCATAAGCGATCGCCTCCTCCCGCGTGCGGAAGGTCAGCTTCACCTGCGTATTGGTGTCGCCCGAGCCGTTCCACCCTGTCAGCGGGTCGGGCAGTTGCGGCTGTTGCCGTTCGAACTCGAGGAGCCAGAGGCCCGCATTGGCTCGGCCCGACTGGGTCGTCCGCCGGTCGATTTCCGAGATTCGCGCCACGTTCATGCCGCGCGAGTGCCAAAGGCTTCGGCCGGAATCAAGCCGCGCTTCAATAAGCGCGCTGGATTGCGAACTCGACGGCTTCGGTGAGCGCGCTCTTCGCCCGGCCGGGGGGGAAGTTGGCGAGTGCGTCGATCGCGCGCCGCCCATAATAGCGCGCGCATTCGATCGTGTCGGCCAGTGCGTCGGTGGCGCGCATCAGCGCGATGGCCTGCGCCAAATCCTCGTCGCTCGTGCTTTCGCCGGCAACCGCTGCCCGCCAGAAGCCGCGGTCGTGCTTCGACCCGCGCGCATAAGCGAGGATTAGCGGAAGAGTCATCTTGCCGTCGCGGAAGTCGTCGCCGACCCCCTTGCCCATCACCGCCGAATCCGACGCATAATCGATCACGTCGTCGGCAAGCTGGAATGCAATGCCGAGATTCTTGCCGAAGCTTTCAAGCGCCAGCTCGGTGTCCTCGTCCGCTTCCGCAACCACCGGCGCCACCCGGCAGGCGGCGGCGAACAGGGCCGCGGTCTTGGCGCCGATGATCGCCAGATATTGCTCCTCGTCGGTGTCGATCCGGCGCTGCGCCGTCAGCTGCTCGACTTCGCCTTCGGCAATGATCGAGGAAGCCGAGCTCAGGATCCGGAGGACCTTGAGGCTTCCGTCCTCGACCATGAGCTCAAAAGCCCGGCTGAACAGGAAGTCGCCGACCAGGACGGTGGCGGGATTGCCCCAGATGAGATTGGCGGCGCGCTTGCCGCGGCGCATCCCGGAGCCGTCGACGACATCGTCGTGAAGCAGGGTCGCGGTATGGATGAACTCGACCGCGGCCGCGAGCTTGTGGTGGCGGGTTCCCGGGTAATCGAGCAGCGCAGCGCAGGCGAGGGTCAGCATCGGCCGCATGCGCTTGCCGCCGCCGGCGATCAGGTGACCGGCGAGCTCGGGAATCAACGCGACCTTGCTCTGCATCCGCTCGAGGATGACCGCATTGACGCCGTTCATGTCGTCCGCCACGAGCTGCATCAGCGGCTCGAGCGACGGCTCCTTCGTCGAATGCAGCGGATGGACGGTGGCGCTCACGCCGCCGCCCTAGCCGCGAACCTTGGCTTTTCCTAGCCGGTCACCAGACGTGAACGCGCTGCTCCGGCGGCAAATAGAGCTTGTCGCCGGCGCCTTTTCGACGAAGGCGATGGTCGCCGCTTCAGCCCGCGGGGAGCGTCAGCCGGACAAGCAACCCGCCGAGGTCCTCGCTTTCCTCGAGCTCGACGCTGCCGCCGTAAATGGTGGCGACGTCGCGGACGATCGCGAGGCCGAGGCCGGTCCCCGGTTTGCCGGTGTCGAGGCGGGCGCCGCGAGCGAACAGCGATCCGCGCTCGGCTTCGGGGATTCCCGGCCCGTCATCCTCGACGATCACGTCGGTGCTCGAACCGTGCTTCTCGACCGTGATGAAGACGCGGCCGTTTCCGTATTTGGCGGCATTTTCGACGAGGTTGCCGATCATTTCGTCGAGGTCCTGCCGCTCGACACGAACTTCGGCCCTCTTGTCGCCGGCAATATCGACCGTGACTCCTTCATAGAGGCGGTCGACCGCCCGCTGCACCGCCTCGGCGCTTTCCCAGACACGGGCCCGCGCCTGTGCCGAGGCCCGCCGCCCGATCGCTCTCGCCCGGGCAAGGTGGTGGTCGACCTGGCGCCGCATCAGCGCCGCTTCGCGGATCACCGTATTGTCGAGGTCGGGCGCGTCCGCGGTCGCGGCATTGGTGATCACCGTCAGCGGAGTCTTCAGCGCGTGGGCGAGGTTGCCGGCGTGGCGGCGCGCTTCTTCCGCCTGGGCTTCGCTATGCGCCAGGAGCTGGTTGATTTCCTCGGTGAGCGGCCGGATCTCGGTCGGGAAGGCGCCGGAGATGCGCTGTTCCTTGCCGGATCGAATCGCCGCGACCTCGCGCTGCACCCGCCGCAACGGCCACAGGCCATAGATCGCCTGCAAGGCGGCGAGGACCAGCAGCCCGACTCCGAGCGCGGCGAAGCTCCAGAACAAGGTCTGGCGAAGATCGTGGATCTGCTTGTCGATCATTTCGCGCGATTGCGCGACCTGGAAGCGCCACCGCACCTCGGAGCCGGGAAGGATCGCGTCCATCTCGGCGACCCGGAGCGGCTCTCCGGCGAATTCGTTGCTGTCGTAGACATGCGGCTTCAAGTCGAAATGGTCGGTCGCGACCCGCAGACGGCGGTCCCACAGCGAGCGCGACGGGAAGGTGTCGGCGCCCTTGCCCGAGACCTGGAAATAAACGCCCGAATACGGCTCGACGAAGCGCTGGTCGGCGGGCGGGCGGTTGAACCGGACTTCGCCGTCCGGCCCGATTTCCGACGAATAGACCAAAGATCTCAGAACATAGACGAGCTGGTCGTCGAAGTTGCGGACGATCGAGGTCGTCAGCACCCGGTCGAGCGCGAAGCCGCCGGTCAGCAGGAGGATTCCGATCCACAGCCCGGCGACGACGATCATCCGCCGCGTCAGCGAGCCGATGTGCGGGCGCTTGCGCGTAGCTGTCACGCCAGGGATTTCGGCCGGTTTGGCCGCGTCGTTCAAACTCGCCGTTCCTCCGGCTCCTCGAGGCTGTAGCCAAGCCCCCGGATGGTAGTGATGACGTCGGCCCCGAGCTTCTTCCTGATCCGGGTGACGAACACTTCGATGGTGTTCGAATCACGGTCGAAGTCCTGGTCGTAGATATGCTCGATGAGCTCGGTCCGGCTAACCACCTTGCCCTTGTGGTGCATCAGATAGGACAGCAATTTATATTCCTGGGCGGTCAGCTTCACCGGCTCGCCGTCCTTGGTGACCTTGCCCGAGCGCGTGTCGAGGCGGATGTCGCCGGCCCTGAGCTCCGAACTGGCGTTGCCCGAAGCGCGGCGGATCAGTGCCCTCAGGCGAGCGATGAGCTCCTCCGTCTGGAACGGCTTGGCGAGATAGTCGTCGGCTCCGGCGTCGAGGCCGGCGACCTTGTCGGACCAGCTGTCGCGGGCGGTGAGGATCAGGACGGGCATTTTCTTGCCCTCCTTGCGCCAGCGGTCGAGAACGGTGAGGCCGTCGACTTCGGGAAGCCCGAGGTCGAGCACGACCGCATCATAATCCTCGGTCGAACCGAGGTAATGGCCGTCCTCGCCATCGGTGGCGAGATCGACCGCATAGCCCGCGCCCTCGAGCGTCGAGCGCAGCTGCCGGCCGAGGTTCGGTTCGTCTTCGACGATGAGAACGCGCATCTGTATCTTTCCCCTGGAACCGTTCGCGAACATGAACACGCGCAAAGCTGAACGGTTGCTTGTCCGAAATTACTTAGAGCAAGCTGGGAAGGTAGCACGAAATGTCAATGCACGGGGCTTTGGCGCCCTAGCGGGAACGCCGGACGATCTGGCCGGTGGCAGCGTCGACGTCGACCCAGATCACCCGGCCGTCCTTCATGAACTTCAGGCGATAGGTCTTGCCGTTGAATTCGGGTCCGAGATAATCCGCGCCCGGCATCAGCGGCATCACTCGCCGCTCGATGTTCGGCAAGGGCATGGAACGGCCGTCGCGCGTCGCCTGGAAGGCGCGCTGCGCGTCGCGGGGCGGATCGGCCAATGCCGGTCCGGCGATCAGGCCGGCGCTGAGCGCGGCCGCGAGAAGGGTATGAAACAGGTGCATGGCTAATCTGGCGGCGTTCCTACGCACAAACCATTGAATGGCCTATGAATGCGGCCGATGGGCGCTGTTCAGGCAGTGAAACTGCGGCTGAAATACAACAGAGGGGTTCAGTTCGCAAAGTCGCTCCTCTAGGGGCGCCCGGTGGCCGCGCCAGTTCTCTCCTACGAAAATCTCGGCCTGATCCAGGGCGAAGGATGGCTGTTCCGCAATCTCAACATCTATGTCGGCGAGCGCGACCGGCTGGCGCTGATTGGCCGCAACGGCGCCGGCAAGACGACGTTGCTCAAGTGCCTCGCAGCGCTGATCGATCCCGACGAGGGGCCGCGGACCATCGTCCCGGGAACCAGGGTCGTCCTGCTGGAGCAGGACCCGGCGATAGGCGGCGATGGCACGCTCCTCGACTGGGTCCTTGCCGGCGACGAGCCGCCCGAGCCGCACGAGGCCGCGGCGATTGCCGACCGCATCGGCATCGACCTTGGCCGACCGGCGGCGACCGCGAGCGGGGGAGAACGGCGGCGGGCCGCGATCGTCCGGGCGCTCGCCCAATCGCCCGACGTGCTGCTTCTCGACGAGCCCACCAACCATCTCGATCTCGCCGCGATCGAGTGGCTCGAGCAGTGGCTGGGCCGTTTCAGCGGCGCCTTCATCGTCATCAGCCACGACCGGACCTTCCTCAAGCGGCTGACGACCAACTGTCTGTGGCTCGATCGCGGCGATCTGCGGCGGGCGGAGATCGGCTTCGGCGGCTTCGAGGCGTGGATGGAGAAGATCTTCGAAGAAGAGGCGAGGGCGGCAGAGAAGCTCGACGCCAAACTTGCGATCGAGCTGCGCTGGCTCGAACGCGGCGTGACCGCTCGCCGCCGGCGCAACCAGGGGCGGCTCGCAAAGCTTCATGAAATGCGGGCGCAAAGGGCGGCGATGCTCGGTGCGCCCGGCGCTGCCAAGCTCGCGCTCGCAAAGGATGACATCCGTTCGAAGGCGGTGATCGAGGCCGACCAGGTCAGCAGGGCGTTCGGCGACCGCTGTGTCATTCGTGACTTCTCGCTTCGAATACAGCGCGGGGACCGAATCGGGATCGTCGGCGCGAACGGGGCCGGAAAGACGACTTTGCTCAAGCTCCTGACCGGCGAAATCGAACCGGACAGCGGCACGGTGACTCGGGCGAAGACGCTGTCCGGGATCGTCATCGACCAGCAGCGAAAGCTGATGGAGCCAGACAAGCGCGTGAAGGACGTGCTCGCAAACGGCGGCGACTGGATCGATGTCCGCGGGCACAAGAAGCACATCAAGGGGTATCTGAAGGAATTCCTGTTCGATCCGGCCATCGCCGACGCACCGATCGGCTCGCTGTCCGGCGGCGAGCGGTCGCGGCTGCTTCTTGCGCGGGAGTTCGCCCGCCAGGCCAATCTGCTCGTCCTCGACGAGCCGACCAACGACCTCGATCTCGAAACCCTGGACCTGCTCCAGGAGGTGATCGCCGATTATGAAGGCACCGTCCTGATCGTCAGCCACGACCGCGACTTCCTCGACCGCACCGTCACGATCACGCTCGGGCTCGACGGCTCCGGGAAAGTGGACATCGTCGCCGGCGGTTACGACGACTGGGAGAAGAGGCGGAGCTCGCCGGCGAAAGCGGGCGCCCGGGAGCGCCCCAAGGCGCTGCTCAGCGGACGCCCTGGAGCGCGCCCTTCGCCGGGCAGCAAATTATCCTACAAGGACCAGCGCGACCTCGACCGGTTGCCCGCGGAGATCGAGCGTCTCGAACTCGAAATCGCGAAAGCCGAGGAGACGCTTCACGATCCCGATCTGTATTCCGGCGATCCCGAGCGGTTCCATGCCGTGACGGAGCAGGTTGCGAAGCTCCGGGTCGAGAAGCACGCGGCCGAGGAGCGGTGGTTCGAAGTCGCCGCCATGGCCGAGGAGTTCGCTCGCTAGGAGCGCGGGGCCATTGCGAATTTCCGGCAATGGTGGAACTGTGGTCGTGCCGCGTTCGTCTGGCCTGTAGCTGTCCACCCTTAGCGGACGGGGGCTCGTGAACTCTTATCGCTTGCATGGCGATCTGATGTGCGCCGGATCGCGGTCTGGCCTAATGCGGCGTCTCGGCGCCGCATTGCTCATCGTTCCGGCATCGGGCTGCAATCGCGGGATTCTCGACCCGGCGGGACCCGTCGCCGCCGCCGAAAAAACGATCCTCATCAATTCGACCGCGATCATGCTTGCGATCATCATTCCGACGATGATCGCGACTATCGCCGTCGCCTGGTGGTTCAGGGCCGGCAACAAGAAGGCGAAATATCGGCCCGACTGGGAATATTCGGGCGCGGTCGAGCTGGTCGTCTGGTCGATCCCCGCGCTCACGGTGATCCTGCTCGGCGGGATCGCGTGGATCGGAGCTCACGACCTCGATCCCTACAAGCCGCTCGCGTCGAAAGCGAAGCCGGTGAACGTTCAGGTCGTCTCGCTCGATTGGAAGTGGCTCTTCATCTACCCCGACCAGGGGATCGCGACCGTCAACCAGCTCGTCGTTCCGGCGGGCGTGCCGGTCCACTACAGCCTCACGTCCGCGACGGTGTGGAACGCTTTCTTTATCCCGCAGCTTGGGTCGATGATCTACACGATGCCGCGGATGACGACGCAGCTGAACCTGCTTGCGGACAAGCCGGGCGTCTTCGATGGCCTGTCGTCGCAATATAGCGGCGCCGGTTTTTCGGGAATGCGGTTCAAGGTTCATGCGGTGCCGCCGCAGCAGTTCGCAACTTGGGCGCAGGGTGCCCGGGGCCAGGGCAAGGCGCTGGATCAAAACGCCTATGACCAGCTCGTCAAGCCAAGCAGTTACGTGAAGCCGATGATCTATGGCGCGGTCGCGCCCGGCTTGTTCGAGGCGATCGTCGCCGGCGAAGCGCCCGCGCCGACCGCTCCCCAGACGACACCGCCGCGGATGCACGTTTCTCCGGCACCGCCGGCCAGCGCCGATTCACAACCGGCGCCGGGGGCTTGAGAATGTTGGGACGGCTCACCTGGAACGCGATCCCGTTTGACCAGCCGATCCCGCTGATCACTTCGCTGGTCATTCTTCTCATCATCGGAGCGGTGCTCGGCTGGATAACGGTCAAGCATCACTGGAGCTATTTGTGGAACGAGTGGATCACCTCCACGGACCACAAGCGCATCGGCGTCATGTACGTGGCGCTGGCGCTGGTGATGCTGGTGCGCGGCTTTTCCGATGCGATCATGATGCGCGCCCAGCAAATGCTCGCGGTCGGCCAGTCGCAGGGCTACCTTCCGCCGGAGCATTACGACCAGATTTTCACCGCCCATGGCACGATCATGATCTTCTTCATGGCGATGCCGTTCATCATTGGGCTGATGAACTTCGTTGTCCCGCTCCAGCTCGGGGTCCGGGACGTCGCCTTCCCGACGATGAACAATGTCAGTTTCTGGCTGACCGCGTCGGGTGCGCTCCTCGTCAATCTCAGCCTGTTCATCGGCGAGTTCGCCCGCACCGGGTGGCTTGCCTATCCGCCGCTCAGCGAAAGCCATTTCTCGCCGGGCGTCGGAGTCGACTATTACCTGGTTGCGCTCCAGATATCCGGAGTCGGGACGGTTCTGACCGCGGTCAACTTCGTGACGACCATCCTCAAGACCCGCGCCCCGGGCATGAGCTACATGCGGATGCCGGTGTTCACCTGGACGACTCTTGCGGCGAACCTTCTGATCCTTGCCGCCTTCCCGGTCCTGACCGCGACCTTGGGCCTGCTGATGCTCGACCGCTACCTCGGTTTCCACTTCTTCACGAACGATGGCGGCGGCAACTCGATGCTCTACATGAACCTGATCTGGGTCTGGGGGCATCCGGAGGTGTACATCCTCGCGCTTCCCGCGTTCGGAATTTATTCAGAGGTCGCATCGACATTCTCCGGCAAGCCGTTGTTCGGCTACCGCTCGATGGTGTTCGCCACTCTCGCCATCTGCATCATCTCCTTCTGCGTCTGGCTGCACCATTTCTTCACCATGGGCGCGGGCGCAGACGTCAACGCCGTGTTCGGCATAGCGAGCATGATCATCGCGGTTCCGACGGGCGTCAAAATCTTCAACTGGCTGTTCACGATGTATGGCGGCCGCGTTCGCTTCACGGTTCCGATGTATTACCTCATCGGGTTCATGCTGACCTTCACGATCGGCGGCCTGACCGGCGTGCTGCTGGCGATCCCGCCGGTCGATTTCCTCGTCCACAACAGCCTGTTCCTGGTCGCCCACTTCCACAACGTGATCATCGGCGCAGTCGTGTTCGGGGTGATGGCGGGCTACACCTACTGGTTCCCCAAGGCCTTCGGCTTCACGCTGGACGAGCGGCTCGGGAAAATCATCTTCTGGTGCTGGTTCATCGGCTTCTATCTCGCCTTCATGCCGCTCTACGTTCTCGGCTTTTACGGAGCGACCCGGCGGATGCAGCACATTCCCGACCCAACCTGGCAGCCGCTGCTGGACGTGGCGATGGTCGGCGCCGTTCTTATCCTCGCCGCGATCGTGCTCACGGTTTGGCAGCTCGTCTATTCGATCTATACCCGCGAACGCCGGCTCGACCTCACCGGCGACCCGTGGGATGGCCGCACGCTCGAGTGGCTGACCCTGTCGCCGCCGCCGCATTTCAACTTCGCGGTCCTTCCCGACGTTCACGGAGAAGAGCCGTACTGGACCCGCAAGCAGACGGCGCTCCGCGAGGAAAAGCTGATCGAGGAGCCGCATTACGAGCCGATCGAAATGCCGCTCAACACGCCGACCGGAGTGATCGTGGCCTTCTTCGCCTCGCTCACCGGATTCGCGGTCATCTGGTACATCTGGTGGCTCGCGATCCTCGGCCTGATCGGCGCGTTCGCGGTGCTGGTGTGGTATTCGTGGCGCGACGAACATGAGCACATCATTCCCGCCGAGGAAGTCGCCCGGCTGGAACGTGAGCGGCGGCGAATCCGGTCCGAGCAAATTCCAACCTGGCCGAGACCGGTATGACGACTGAAGCCCCCGCACTCGGCCTCACCCACGGCAGGTCCGAAGACACAGGCCTCGGCAACCGCGGGCCGGAATCGAAGAGCATCGTCGTCCCTTACGGCTTCTGGCTCTTCGTCCTTTCCGACATCGTCCTGTTCTCGGCTCTGTTCGCGACCTACGCGACGCTTTCGCACGCGACAGACGGCGGGCCGACGTCGAACGAGCTGTTCGACCGCACCCTCGTCGCGGTCGAGACCGTGGCGCTTTTGCTGTCCAGCTTCGTGTGCGGCCTCGCGATCATCGCCGCCAAGCGAAGAAACCTGCTCTGGACCCAGATATGGCTCTTCGTCACGGGCGCTCTGGGCTTCGTCTTCCTCTGCATCGAGCTTTACGAATTCACGCACATGATCGGCGAGGGCGCGGGGCCGCAGCGAAGCGCCTTCCTGTCGGCCTTCTTCACGCTCGTCGGCTGCCACGGAGCTCACGTCACCGCCGGCCTGCTGTGGATCGGGACGATGATGGCGCAGCTCTGGTCCAAGCGCTTCGACCCGCCGCACATGATGCGCCGGCTGATGTGCCTGAGCATCTTCTGGCACGCCCTCGACATCATCTGGGTTGCCATTTTCACCCTCGTCTATCTGATCGGGACATTGTGATGAGTGACCGCGAAAACGAGCTTCTGGACGTGGCTCCTGGCGAGCCCCACGACAGCCTCCTGAGCGAATCCCTGAGCTATATCGTCGGTCTCGGGCTGGCGCTCCTGCTGACGGCGGTGTCCTTCTGGGTCGCTTCGACCGAGTCGCTCTGGAGCCCGGGAGTCGCCGTCGGCCTGGTCGTCCTCGCCATCGCCCAGATGGGCGTCCACCTGGTCTTCTTCCTCCACATCACCACCGGCCCGGACAACACCAACAACGTGCTGGCGCTGGCTTTCGGAGTGCTCATCGTGTTCCTGGTGATGATCGGCACCATCTGGATCATGTATCACCTTGCCGCGAACATGGGCCCGACGCCGGAAATGACGAACCTACAGATGCAGAGGGGCTGACCTAATCGGCGGAGATATTCTGCGGGATCACCGCCTGGCGCAGCTCCTCGACGATCGTCATCGCCGCGGTGGTCGTCTTGAGCAGCATTTCCATGCCGTGCTTGACCGCCAGTCCGGCCATGACCGTCTCGGCCTCATCGAAGGCTTCGGTGAGCAACTTCGCCATGCGCGGGTCGGCCCTTGCGATACGCCGGAAGACGGCAATCAGCACCGCCTCGATCGCAATCGCTTCCGACTGCACCTCGTCCAGCGTCGGGTCCATGGCTCCTTCCGTGCCTCGTCACCGGGGTAACGTGCGGAGAGCCGGAATCGGTTCCCAAGGGCGGGTCAGGCGAGCCGTTCGCGTGCCCTGGCTTCGACCCGCCGCTCGAGAACGGTCAGCGGCATCGCGCCGTCCTTCAGCACCTCGTGGAACTGCTTGATGTCGAACCTGCCGCCCAGGATCGCTTTCGCTTTTTCGCGGGCGCGAAGCCAGGCGAGATGCCCGATCTTGTAGCTGCAGGCCTGTCCGATGGACGCGCAATAGCGTTCCACCTCGCGCTGCACTCGCGGCTTGGGAAAGCCGGTGGTGGCGGTCATGTAATCGACCGCTTTCTCGCGGCTCCAGCCCTTGGAATTGAGCCCGGTATCGACCACCAGCCGGGTCGAGCGGAACAGGAACGACTGCAGGTAGCCGGCGCGCTCGATCCCGTCATAGCCGCCGATCTCGTCCGACAGCTGCTCGGCATAGAGCGCCCACCCTTCGAGATAGCTGTTGTAGAAGCTGATCTTGCGCAGCATCGGGATGTCTTGCGATTTCTGGGTCAGGCTGATCTGCAAATGATGGCCGGGAACGCCTTCGTGATAGGTCAGCGACGGAAGCGAATATTTCGGCCAGTCGTGGGTCGACTTGAGGTTGATCCAGTAGATCGCCGGCCGCGAGCCGTCGAGCGTCGCGCTGTTGTAATAGCCGTTGGGAGCGCCGTCCTGAATCTCGATCGGAACCCGCCGGATTTCGAGCGGCTGGTTGGGAATCGTCGCGAACGCCTTGGGCAGAAGCCCCATCATTTTCTTGACGTTGGCATTGAGGCTGGCGAGCAGAGCCGCGCGCCCGGCGTCGGTGTCGGCATAGAGTTGCGAGGCATCGGCATTGAGCGCGGCAAGCCGTTCGCCGACCGTGCCCCTGGTAAAGCCCGCGGCCTTCAGCAACGTGTCGAGCTTGGCCGTATATTCGGCGACCTGGTCGAGCCCGAGCTTGTGAACCTCGTCCGGGGTCATGGAGGTCGTGGTCGCCTCGGCAAGCGCGGCCGCATAGAGCGCCTCGCCGTTCGGCAACCGGGTCGCGCCGTCGCCGGGCCTCGTGGTCGGCTTGAGCTGGTTGAGCATGGCGACTTGCCGGTCGATCGCAGGATAGACGTCCGCTTCGACGATCTTCGTCGCCCGCGCCGCCCACTCGCCGGGGATGCCCTTGGCCTTGGCGCGGCCGGCGAGCGAAGTGACGAGGCCGTTGCTCGAGGCCGGCTGGTTGCGAAGCTTTCCGATCTGGCCGAGCGCGAGGTCGAGCGACCAGGCCGGCGCCAGGTAACCGCGCGCTGCCTGCTCGCGCTGGTCCGCCGTCTCGTAATCGAGCAGCTTGCCGAACTGCGACAGGCGCGAAAGATAGGCCTCCGCATCGGCCGCGGTCTCGACCGGGTGCGTGCTGTTCAGGAAATCTGGAATGCCGAAATAGACGCCGTCCTGCTGGCTGATGTCGTACGGATTCTGGACGCTGCTGATCCCGAACTTCGGATAAGCGACGAGCCTCTGCTCCAGGCCGTACATGATGATCTCTCGGTTGAGCGCCGCCGGCTGGCTCAGGGTCGCCGGATCAATCGGCCGGAGCATCGCCAGCGCTGCCTGCACATGCGCAACTTCCTCGCGGCGGGATTGGTCAGAGGGCTTCGGATCGAATGTCGAGCGGAGGTAGGCAAGCTCGCCCTTGTCCAGCCCGAGAGACGTCGCGAACCCGGGATTGTCCTTCATCGTCTCGAGGAAAATCTTGTCGAACGCGGCGTTGAGGGCGACATCGCCGGCACCCGGTCCCGCCTGCACCGCCGCGAGCGCCCGGGCCGGAATCGCCGACGACACCAGCGGGATGGCGGCGGCCGCCGTGGCGGACGACAGGAATTGACGGCGGTCCATGCTCGATCCTTTCAATGCTGAGCTGCGGACGATAACCGGCACGGCCAGTCCCGCAACTGCCGTTGGTCGAATTCAGGCGGGCGCTCGTCGGCGGTCCGGTCACAGCATTGACACTTGAAGCCTTCGCGGCGGTCGCCACCTTGGTGGCATGATCGACATCCGACCCTTCGATAGCCTCGGCCACGCCGACCACGGCTGGCTCGACGCCCGCCATCACTTCTCCTTCGCGAGCTATCACGACCCCGACCGGATGGGCTGGGGCAGGATTCGCGTGTGGAACGACGACACGATCGGCGCGAAGAGCGGCTTTCCGCCGCACCCGCACCGCGACATGGAAATCGTCACCTACGTTCGCACCGGCGCGATCACGCACCAGGATTCGATGGGCAACAAGGGCCGCACCGCCGCCGGCGACGTGCAGGTGATGAGCGCCGGTACCGGCGTCACCCATGCGGAGTTCAACCTCGAGGACGAGCAGACGACCTTGTTCCAGATCTGGATCGAGACCGACAAGCCGGGCGCTGACCCGGGTTGGGGCGCGATGCCCTTCCCGAAGGAGGCTCGCGAAGGCTCGTTCCAGCTGCTCGCCAGCGGCAATCCCGGGGACGGCGGGCTGACGATCAATGCGGACGCCCGAATCCTTGGAGCCACCATCAAGGCAGGAAGCAGCATCGCTTACGACGCCGATCCGGAGCGACACCTCTACCTTGTCCCCAGCGGCAAGGTTCGGGTGAACGGGCAGGAAGCCAATCCCCGCGACGGAGTCGCAATTACCGGCGAGAGCCGGGTGACGATCGAGGCCGAGGAAGAAGCCGAGCTGGTGCTGGTCGACGCGCGTTAATGTAAGCTGTGCTTGAAGTGGCGGACGAGCGGCGGCATGGAAGCCGCGGCGCGGGGAAAGCGCTATTTCAATCAATCGCCTGGGGATCATGACGGCGCGCTTGCGGATCATTGTCGCGGCTTCGGCTTGCCTGCTTGCCGCGGGATCGCCCGCGCTCGGACAGGATTCGGCGCAGCAGACCGCCGCGCCCTCGCAGAGCGCCATCGTCGGCCCGCCCCAGCTTAGCAATTTCTCGCTCAATGGAACCGTGACTCGCGCCGCTCCGGCACCGGCGCCGGTCCGCCGCCAGCCATCGGCGGAGCGGCCGGCACCCGCAGCTGCTTCGACACAGCCGACTCCGCGGCGCGAGCCGGTCCGGACCGCGGCGGCGCCGTCACAGCGCACCGAAGCTGCCGCAGCTCGCCAGCCGCCGGAAGCCCGGCCTCAACCCCAGCCTTCCATTCCTGCTCCGGTCGTGGAGGAGCCTGCCGCCAAATCGGCGGTCGCCGATCCGCCAGCGGCCGTTGCCGCGGCTCCCGCCGATGTCGCCTCGGGCCAGCCATCGCGGGGGGCGCCGATCCTGCCCTGGATCATCGCGGCGCTAGCTGCCCTCGGCGCCGCCGCCTGGTTCTTCCTGCAGCGCAACCGGTCCCGGGAAAGCTACGCCGGGATCAGCAGTTTCGATCTCGAAGCACCCCCCGAGCCCGCTTCGGAGCCGGCCCAGCCGCGTGTCGCTCCCCAGCTCGGTCCGGCGGCTCCGAAGCCGGCTCCGCCGCCGGCGGCGCCGACGGGGATCGTCTCGACTCGACTTCGCCCGTGGCTCGAGATCGAATTCAAGCCCGACCGCGCCGTGGTCGACGATAACAGGGCTGCAGTCGCGTTCGAGATTTTCGTCGTCAATTCGGGCAGTGTTCCGGCTCGCGACGTGCTTCTGGAGGCTTCCTTGTTCAACGCAGGGCCGGTCCAGGACCAGCAGATCCAGTTGTTTTTCGATAATCCGGTAGCGCAGGGCGACCGAATTCCCGTCATCGCTCCGCTGCAGCGGGTCAGCGTCAACACCGCCGTCTTCCTCGCGCGTGACCAGGTCCGCCCGATCGAAATCGAGGGCCGGCAGCTGTTCGTGCCGATGGTCGCCTTCAACGCTCTCTATGGCTGGAGCGGCGGCGAAGGGCAGACATCGGCCAGCTATCTCGTCGGGAGGAAGACGGACGGCGACAAGCTGGCGCCCTTGCGTCTCGACCTCGGTCCGCGAATCTTCCGCGGCCTCGATGCCCGCGTGCACGAGCTCCGGGTCCGGAAATAGGCCCCGCGCCTTACAGCACGCTGCTGTTGTAGCTGTGCCAAGCGAGGATTGCGGCGGCACCGCGATGCGGCCGCCACGCCTCGGCGATCTGGCGCAAATGCTTTTCGCTGGGCTTGTCCTTGAGTCCCAACAGCCTGCCGATTTCGATCTGGACGGCAAGGTCGCCCGCCGGCCAGACGTCGGCCCGGCCTTCCGCGAACAGCAGGTAAATCTCCGCCGACCAGCGGCCGATTCCCTTGATCTTGGTCAGTAGTGCGATCGCATCCTCATTGTCCTCGGGCAAGGTCTCGAGGTCGAGCTCGCCGGAGATCACCAGTTCGGCGAGGCTCCGGATATAGCCCGCCTTCTGCCTCGAGATTCCCGCAACGCGAAGCTGATCGTCGGTGGCGGCAAGAAGCATCATGAGGTCGGGCGGCGAGCCGTAGGCAGCCTCGAGCTTCGCCCACATCGATCGGGCTGCGGCGACGCTCACCTGCTGGCCGACGATGGTTCGGAGGAGGGTGTGGGCGCCCGGGTCGCTTCGGCGCGGTTCGGGTATGCCGTGCTTCTCGACCACTCCGGCGAAGGCCTTCTCGCGATCGGCCAGTGCCTCGACCGCGGCGCGGATGGTTTCGCTCGTCCGGACCATCAGCGGCTGACGGCCGCATAGAGCGCCACCGCGGCGGCATTGGAGACGTTGAGGCTCTCGACCGAATTGGTAATCGGGAGTCGGGCGAGAGCGTCGCAATGCTCGCGGGTGTTCGGCCTCAGGCCCGGCCCTTCGGCACCCAGCACGAGTGCGACGCGATCCGGTCCGAGCGCCTCCCTCAGCTCCGTATCCGCCTCGCCGGTCAGTCCGATTCGCCAGAATCCCGCGGCCGCGATATCTTCGAGTGCTCGGGCGAGATTGACCGCCCGGACCCACTTCACCGTTTCCAGCGTTCCCGATGCGGCCTTGGCAAGCGCACCGCTCTCGGGCGGGGAATGGCGGTCTTGAGTGACGATTCCGATCGCTCCGAATGCGGCCGCCGACCGAAGGATGGCGCCGACATTATGGGGATCGGTCACCTGGTCGAGAATGAGGAGAACGGCACGGTCGGGAGCATCGGCCAGAATCTCGTCGAGCCATACTTCCTCGAGCGGCTCGACCTCGACCACGACGCCCTGGTGCGGAGCATCGCCGGGAACCAGCCGGCCGAGGTCGGCGACGTCCGCAAGTATGACCGGCACCTCCGCGGGAAATTGCATGATCTCGGCCGCCTCGCGAGTCGCCCACGCCTTGACGACGGAGCGCCGCGGATTGTCGAGCGCCGCGGCGACGGCGTGCCGGCCCCACAGCCGCGGACGCTTTGGCGTTCCATGGTGATGATGCGATTTCTTGCGAGCCATTGCCGCCGCTCCATGCGGGGCAGGGCGAAGCGAAGCAACCCCCCGCTAGACGAGGCCTTCGGCGACCTTGCGCTTCGTTCGCCAAGTCCCGACCAGGATGATCAGCAGGATGGGATAGCTCCAGAAGACCGCAGCGGCCGCATAGGCCTTGGGAAGCAACGCGAGATCGATGCTCTTGAGCATGTGCGACATGCTCACGGTCAGCTGGAGCCCGGCCGCCCACAAGGGCCAGAACCGGCTGGAACCGAGCGCTATGGCGACGAAGGCGGCAAGCACCGCCATGTCGATCAGAAGCAGGCCTGTCTCGACCCCGGTGTAACGCTCGTGCAGCGGCGAAATCACGAAATGCGTCGCCACGGTCGCCAGAAGGCAGGTCGTGGCCGCGATCCGTTCCTCGCTCCGCCCGCGCAGCCAGGCGTAGGCGCAGATCAGGATGACGATCGCCCAGAAGAGTTGCTTGGGAAGCATGAGTGGAAGACCGGACCACACCGCTGCGGTCCGGTCAAATGCCGTTAGGCGACGATCCGGAGATCGGCGCGCGCGGTGTTCGGCGGGCAATCTTCGCCGTCGCCCCAGCTCACCGTGCGAAGCCCCGGGACCTTGCCCTTGGCGTCCGTGAGCGCCTCGTGACAGCCGACGATCGCGCCGCGGGTTTCGACGAGCCCGGTGACCGCGGTCGCGAGCTTCTGTAGCGTCGGATGGATGACTCCATAGCCCACTCCGGCGAGGGAATTGACGTGCATGATGCGCGCCTGCAGCTCGGCAATTTCGTTGAGCGCGCTGTCGATGGTCTCCTCGACGGCGCGGACCTGGGTTGCGACTTCATAGGCCGCATCCTGGATGATTTGTTTGCGCATGACTGCTCCTCCTCCGCGGGTGTTGGCCGGCGAAGTTCAATGTCCGGAGTCGATCTGGGGGCCGGTTCGGCTAGCTCTTCAGCAGTCTTGCGAGGCTTTCGAGGCCGGCGAGGTACATGCCGGCCGAAAAAGCAGCTCCCGTCGCGATAACCACGATCCAGAGCAACCGCAGGCCGACACTCATCTCATTCCGGGGGTGGCTCCTCGTTGCGAACGGCAATTGCAGGGAAGACCAGAACGACCCGCGCTTCTGCTCGGTTAGAAAGCCCGTGCTGTCCCAGGCCTCCCCTGCGCGATCAACGTGCCGAATCTGATTGCTGACCGCGCCGCCTTGGTCGCTCGCCGGGGCCTCCGGCTCAATGTACGGCGGTTGATGTATCAATCGTTGATATGGCTCGCCGTGCTGCGCGACGAGACGTGCAGCCTGGCTGCGGCGAGGGACCTTGAGAATGTGAAGCGCCTGCCGGATGCGCTGGTCGACGGTGTGCGGCGAAATCCCGAGGTCGACGGCGATTTCCTTGGACGAAAGATTCTGCGCGACGAGCTGAAGGCAGTCGAGCTGGCCGCGCGTCAGTTTTGCAACGCGGTTGGCGATGTCCGGCTCCAGATCGTCGGGGCAAACACCCCTGAGCACGGGATTCGGCACCCGGGCTTTCCTTTCAAACTCTGAGTACTGCCCCGGCTTAACGCCCGAGTCAGCGCCAACTTACGTCAGAATGGACCATTCGGCCAAGGCGAGAGGGTTATCGTTCGTTAAGGGTCAGTCAAAATTGCCGCTTTGGCGGCGGCCTTGCACCTGCAAAATGGTGGAGAGGGCTGGATTCGAACCAGCGTACGCTTGCGCGGGCAGATTTACAGTCTGCTGCCTTTAACCACTCGGCCACCTCTCCAAAGGTGCAGGCAGGCGCGCCAAATGGCGGCGCAGGTGCGGTGTGTCAACGCGCTCCATTGACGGCAGTGCCGATCGCCGCTCCCGTAGGTCGCTCGCTCCGTATGCCAGTCCCCCGGACTGGCCAGGCTGGAGCGGGTGAAGGGAATCGAACCCTCGTCGTAAGCTTGGAAGGCTTCTGCTCTACCATTGAGCTACACCCGCTCGGCCCAGCGGCAATGCCACTGGCCTCGCGATCGCGTCAACCTGGATGTCGCACCGCGTTCAAAACGCGCGAGTGAGTCCAAACTCGAAGCGGCTTCGGTTGAAGCGATAGAGCGGGATGGTGCTGGCATTGTGAATGAACGTGTACATCACGCGCGGAGTGAAGCCGTCCAGATCGATCCGGCGGTCTAGAAGCGTGATCTGCGCCGTGTCCTGGTCGTCGACCCGAGTTTTGCCGAACGCGGCCAGCGGAGCTTCGTAGGCGATGTGGGTGATGCTCGGTGCAATTGCGAAAGTGATCCCGCCCTTGAGCTCTCGGATATAGCTCACTCCGGTCACTCGCGACCGGTTCGAAAAAGGGGCGATATGCGCGTCCACTTCGCCGACGGCCGCGGTGAGCCCGACGATGCTGGCGGCAGTCGGCGTGTAAAAGACGTTCAGCGAAAAGCTTTTGACCGTCCCGCTTTGATCCTTGATCGTCGGATAATCGATCCGGCCGAAATTCATTCCGGCGGTCACCCCCATCCTCGTGCTCACGAAATAGGTCGCGTCGGCCCCGATCCCGACCGATTTCGAATAGACGCGATCGCCGTACCAGCGGCGCGCGAGGGTGCCGGTCAGGTCCGCGTCCCATCGTTTCAGAGTCAATCGCGGTCCTACGTAGGCGAGCAACATCATGTCGTCGAAAGCAGTCTGCTGATATTGCGAACGGTGGAGGACGCCTCCCGCCCTGATCTTCACATGCTTCGCGACTCGCGGCGCCCATTCGGCGCTTGAGTCCATCGCCAGCCCGACGCCGCTATTCGCCCGCGCGTTCGGCGAAAGCTGGAACGGAATGCCGTAGAGAGTGACCGAATCCGTCGCCGGACCGGCGTTCAGGTTGGAATCCGGGGCGACTGCCATCGAGAAGCTGTAGGAAAAGGTCTTGAGCGACCGGATCGCGGTCAGAAACCTGTCGACATTGGCGAGCACGTTCGGCGGCAGCCTGCCTGCCGCGGCGAAGCGGAATTGCCGCTCGGCATCGTAATAATCGCCGCTCTCAAAATAGGTGCGTCCAAGCTCCAGCCGAACCCGCACCGCCTTGGGCTCGCTGATTAAAATGCGATGGAAACGTTTGATCGCGCTGACATAATCCTTGTCTTGCCGGTCCAGCATCGCGAGCAGAAACTGGACTTCGCTGTCTTGTGGATTTGACTTTTCAAGGTCGAGCAATCGCTCCCGCGCCTCGTCGAAACGGTTCGCCAGTATCAGCTGCTCGGCAACATTGAGTTCATTTGTGAAGGCAGAGTTGCCGAGATGCGACGGAGCTGTGGCGGCGTGTCCAGACGCCGCCACTGCGCTCAGCAGGAGAAGAGAAGAAAGCAACTCGTGGCGCTTATGACGTTCTCGTCAAGACAAGCATGCGGCGACCTTCGACTGCCGAACGCCACCTTAGTTCAGCGACTGGCGATAGTGCGTGACCGCCGCTTCACCTTCTTCCCGCATCAAGGCAAATTGCGTCGGACGGTAGCCGATCTTGTCATAATCCACCCGCATCAGCCCATCACAATCCGCCTCGACAGCATGTGCAAAGCGCTCGTCGGACAGCAGGTCTTGCGCCATCACGCCGGTGAAGCGGTGCGTGCCGCCCAGGTAGCGCCAGCTGTAAAGGCGTAATCCGTTTGGCAGCATGCCCGCCCGCTCAACATGCTCTTTCAGCCGGCGATCGGAAGGGGCCTGCTTGGCTCCAAAGGACCCCATCAGCGAAGTGTTGTTGGCGCCGCCGGTCAGATAGAAAACACCTGCGGTTTCTGCAGCGCCGGGGCCATAGAAGCCGCCCTTGATCTGGCCGGTTGCTCCGGTGATGTCGAATGCGGTTCCCGCACTGCCCGTCACGTCAGTGGTGCCGGAGTATTGAGCACCGCTGATCGTTGCCGCCAGGCCGATATTGTTCATTGTGCCGAGTAGCGTCTGCCCGCTGCCGCCATTGTTCACGCTGTAAACATTGATGCCGGTGATCGACCCGGTAATCCCGCCGGTGCCGAAGTTCGCGTTGAGCGTCGACGTGCCCCAGAACTGGCCGGCATTATGGCTGTTGTCCGCCACCGGCTGGATAACATAACCGACAGCACCGCCGGTGTAAGTCGCACTTCCGGAACTGGGCATCGTCGACGTCAGGCTGACCCCCGGCTGTGCGCCGCCGATCGTGCCCGCGTATTTGGGAGTGCAATTGGAACTATTGGCGCAGGGGTTCAGCGACCAGGTACCGAAATTGGTATATTGCAGGCCGACTACGGCGGCATAGAGCTCCCAGTCGCCGCCATCCGAGGTAGTCAGCGCCGGATCGGTACTGGCGGTGATAGCAAAACTGCCGTTCACGACGCCGGTCTGTCCGACCTTGGTGCCATTGGTGTTGTAGTTGTTCGAACCACCGAATTGGGTGCTGACCGAACCGCCGGGGGTCGTGAAGGTGGCGGTCCCGGTGAAGCCGGCAGGACTCGTGTCCGCCGTAACATCATACGTGGTCAGGTGGCCATGGAGGCCGGTGTCTATGGTCGCGGTCAGATTGGTGCCAGGCGTGCCGCTGAGAGTCGCTACTTCCGTAAAGAATTGAGCGGTTCCCGTCGGTGTCGGAGTCGGCGTCGGAGTCGGCGTCGGAGTCGGGGTTGGCGTCGGGGTTGGCGTCGGAGTCGGAGTAGGCGTTGGCGTTGGCGTCGGGG
>Ga0207705_10000090_pt1 | contig 113233 bp, 105 predicted proteins | sample KBSC13metaG_FD_184314 | JGI IMG/M metagenome (GOLD analysis project Ga0207705, IMG submission 184314) | Corn rhizosphere microbial communities from Kellogg Biological Station, Michigan, USA - KBS C1-3 metaG (SPAdes) (version 2) | ecosystem: Host-associated > Plants > Roots > Rhizosphere >... | reverse complement strand
AACAACAAGTTAAGTAATGCTTATCTTTAAAAATCAGTCCTGTATAGTACATCCAGGACTAACAGAACTTTGTATAGATATTACAGGATTTAATCACAGATCTGTATAGCTATTTCAGGACGGGGCACAACTTGACTCGTCCGAAAAATCATGGTTTACACTTTTCAATACATTTTTGAATTAAACTATTGATAGTCAGTAGTTTAACTACTAAAACACCGAAATTATGTAAACCATGTAAACCATGATTTAAGCTGAAAGTAGAAAGACCGAAGCTGAAAGCTCTACGAAGCCTTAGCTTTACGCTTTTAGCTTTTTGTTCTCTCAATCCCTATCCCTGCTCAGCTTCGCTATCACCAGCGGATTTTCGGTCAGTTCTTCGGTTTCGCGGCGGTGCTTGACGATATGGATAGCGGTGAACAAGGCCTCGCGGAATGATTCGGCCGAGGCCAGGTTTTGCCCCGCGATGTCGTAAGCCGTCCCATGGTCGGGCGAAGTGCGCACAAAATTGAGGCCGGCAGTAAAGTTTACACCTGATTCAAATGCCAGCTGCTTAAACGGTATCAGCCCCTGGTCGTGGTACATGGCCAGCACAGCATCGAATTTGGTGTACGAGCCGTTTGCAAAGAAGCCGTCAGCCGGATACGGACCGAACGCTAATATGTCATTCGCCCTGGCTTCGGCAATAGCGGGTATAATGATCTTTTGCTCTTCGTCGCCGATAAGACCGTTATCGCCGGCGTGCGGGTTCAGGCCCAGTACTGCTATCTTCGGTCGCTGCACCCAGAAATCGTTGCGGAGACTGGCGTCCATCAGTTTGAGTTTGGCCAGTATCTTTTCGGAAGAAATACTTGCGGCAACCTGGTTCAGCGGGATATGCCCGGTAACTACGCCTACCTTTAGGGTATCGCTCACCAAAAACATCAGCACCTCGCTTGCGCCAGCTTTTTCCTGCAAATACTCGGTATGGCCCGGAAATTTAAACTCCTCGCTTTGTATATTGTCCTTATTAATAGGCGCGGTAACCAGCGCGTCAATATCGCCTCTTACCAGGTCGTCCACGGCGCGTTGTAAAGAGAGCAGCGCGTATTTGCCGCCTGTTTCATTGATCACACCCGGATCGATCTTTACATCCTCTTCCCAGCAATTGATCATATTGGGTTTCCTGTGCTGCGCCTGCGAAGGGTTGTCGATCACATTGAAATTCAGTTCGTTCGCATCGATGGTCCGGCGATAAAAAGAGGCCACCTTGGTTTGACCATAGACGATTGGCGTACAATAATCAAATATCTTATTATCCACCAGCGTTTTGATGATCACCTCCAGCCCGATACCATTTACATCGCCAATGCTTATCCCTATTTTCAGTTTGTCGCTCATTGTTTTATGATTACACCGATCCATCTTGTGATTTCACCGATTTTTCAGTCATGGTCATTCGTTGTTTTTGCAAATCTAACAACATTCCGCTTTAAGCTTTCTGCTTTTCGCTTTCAGCTCAAAGATGCAAATAAAAGATTTAAGGGTACTAAATTCCTGATTGTAGCGCAAATATGACTTAATTTGTGCGAATAATACAAGCACTCATGTCACTGGTAAGGGCGAAAAAACATCTCGGGCAGCATTTTTTGACGGATAAAAATATCGCGGCGAAGATAGTGGGCAGCTTGCAGTTGGCCGCTGGCTATAAGCAGGTGCTGGAAGTTGGGCCGGGTATGGGTATCCTGTCGGATTTTTTATTGCAAAGGCCGGATTTAGAAACTTACCTGATCGACATCGATACTGAATCGTACGAATTTTTGCAAAAAAAGTACCCGCAGTTGGGTGAACGCCTGATCAACGACGATTTTTTGGAGATGGATTTCGGCAGGGTTTTCCAGGGCCGTTTCGGTATTATCGGCAATTTCCCGTATAATATTTCATCGCAGATCTTATTTAAGGTGCTGGACAACCGCGAAAAAGTAGTGGAGGTTGTCGGGATGTTCCAGAAAGAAGTAGCCGAGCGCTGCGCCGCCAAACCGGGCAGCAAGGAATACGGCATTTTGAGCGTTTTTTTGCAGGCATATTATAAAGTAGAATATCTATTTACGGTGAAAGCGGGCGTATTTAATCCGCCGCCGAAGGTGCTATCAGCGGTAATACGACTGACGCGGAATGCAACCGCAGAATTAGACTGCGACGAAAAGCTGTTCTGGCAGGTGGTGAAAGCGGGCTTCAACCAGCGGCGGAAAACATTAAGGAATGCCCTTTCATCGCTCATTAATAAAGAAAAAATGACCAACGAGCCATTACTTGATCTGCGGGCGGAGCGGTTAAGTGTCGGAGATTTTGTTAATTTGACGAATAAAATCACACTGAACCGTTAATGAACAAAAACATCCTCATCGTCGACGACATCCATCCCATCTTTATCGAGCAGGCGGAAGCGATGGGCTATCGCTGCGATTACCAGCCTAAAATAAAAGCCGAAGACGCTTATGCGATCATTGGCAATTACGAAGGCCTGGTGATCCGCTCCAAGTTCCTGGTCAATAAAATGGTGCTCGACCTGGCTAAAAACCTGCGCTTTATTTGCCGTGCCGGGGCGGGCATGGACAATATCGATGAGAATTACGCTAATGAAAAACGCATCGCCCTGATCAACGCGCCTGAGGGCAATATGGATGCGGTAGGCGAACACACCGTCGGCATGCTGCTGAGCCTGATGAACAACTTCAACCGCGCCGATGCCGAGATCAGGAATGGCGTTTGGAAGCGCGAGGCCAACCGGGGCTACGAACTCAAAGGCAAAACGGTTGGCATTATTGGCTACGGCTTTATGGGGAAGAGCTTTGCCAAAAAACTGTCGGGTTTTGAGGTGAATGTGATCGCCTACGATAAATACAAAACCGGCTTCAGCGACCAGTATGTGCGCGAGGTCAGTATGGAGGAAATTGTGAAGCATAGCGATGTGCTGAGCCTGCATGTACCGCTTACATCAGAAACCAACGGCCTGGTGAACGATGAATATCTTTTCCATTTTAAGAAGCCTATTTTTCTGCTTAATACTTCGCGTGGAAAGGTGGTAAAAACGCAGGCGGTATTGAATGCGATAAAAGCTGGCAAAATACTGGGAGCCGGATTGGATGTTTTGGAAGTGGAGAAATTCCCGGCTCTCGGCGAGCAACCCTGGTTTGATGAATTACGCAAATCCGGCAAGGTATTGCTGACGCCGCACGTCGCCGGATGGACCTTTGATTCGTACCGCAGGATAAGCGAAGTGATGGCAGAGAAGCTGGCTAAAATAAGCCCCTGAACACCGGGAAATTGTGTACAAATCGCTTGAAAAATTTTGATATTAAAACTTAAATAGTTTATCTTCGTTTTACTAAAAACAAGACTATGGAGGCGCGTGCCGGCTATAGTCTTGTTTGTTTTTAATGCACACACGTCCTTCCTGGCGCAGGGGGACTATTTTTTTTGGCGTCAAGTTATAAACTAAAGAATTAATAATACGGATCATGGCAGATGTAGCATATTATACCAAGGAAGGTATAGAGAAATTAAAAGAAGAATTACAACAATTGAAAACTTCGGGCAGGGCTAATATTGCCAAAGCCATTGCCGAAGCACGCGATAAAGGTGACCTGTCAGAAAACGCGGAATATGATGCAGCCAAGGAGGCTCAGGGCCATCATGAGTCGAAAATTGCCAAGATGGAGGAGTTATTATCTACCGCACGTTTACTGGACGAAAGCAAACTCGATTCGTCCAAAGTGCTGGCATTATCCAAAGTGAAAATAAAGAATGTAAAGAACGGCGTTACCATGAGTTATCAATTGGTTTCGGAAAGCGAGGCTGACCTGAAATCGGGCAAGATATCAGTAACGTCGCCAATTGCTAAAGGCTTGCTGGGTAAAAAGGTAGGCGAAACCACGGAGATCACTGTGCCCGCGGGGAAGATGGAGTTCGAAATACTGGAAATAAGCAGATAGCGATTAGTGACTGGTGATTAGAGATTAGTTATTTTTAATCACCATTATTTTATCGGGTCGCCTCTTAGAAAGGCCTAATCACTAGTTTACAAATCACTAATCACAAAAATATGGGAACCATATTTTCAAAAATAGTCGCCGGCGAAATACCCGCCTATAAAGTGGCCGAAACAATTGATTTTCTGGCGTTCCTGGATATCAGTCCGCTTGCCGAGGGCCACGTATTGGTGATCCCCAAAAAGGAAGTGGATTATTTGTTCGACCTGGATGACGAAACTTATACAGGGTTGCAAATCTTCGCTAAGATCGTCGCTACGGGTTTGAGAAAAGCTATTCCCTGTAAACGTATCGGTGTGGCGGTTGTCGGCCTCGAAGTACCCCACGCCCATATCCACCTCATTCCAATGAATAACGTGAGTGACCTGAATTTTGCCCGCCCAAAACTAAGTTTCACGCCCGAGCAATTACAGGCGACGGCAGAGAAGATCAGGGAAGCGCTGAAAAGCGAGTAAATTTATGCCAACCCACCGGATATCTGTAAACGATTATGAGGTCGAAATTTTCCCCGAACCCGGTGATGTACAATTCGATCATAGCTACATAAACGCCGATTATTGGACTTCTCCAATACTAGTTAGAGTCTATAAAGATGAAGATATTCTGAAAGCTGTTCTGATAGGATCTTGCGGTGGTGGGACATCAGTACATGAGACCTCTTTCATCGTTGAACCGGATAGAATCGTATTATGCTGTTCCGATTCGATCTTTTGTTTGTCCATTCCCGATCTGGAACTGTTATGGAGAACACCCGCCGATTCCGCTACATGCTTTGAAATATTCAAATACCATGATAGCTACATTATACACGGTGAATTGGAAATAACGCGGCTTGATAAAAATGGAAAGATATTGTGGCAACAAAGCGGTGCCGACATTTTTACAAGTTTACATAGTGAAAAAGGTGATTTTCTTATCACTGACGATTATATCATGGCTACGGATTGGGATAGGAGAAAGTACAAATTCGATTTCAACGGTAACATTATTTCATAATAGTACTGTTGGGCCCTAAAATATAGCTTCTTTATTTTTTGATCTTCAGCCCGCTAACCCGGTTCGTATTGTCCTTCACAAAAGTTTCCCATCCCGAATACGATTTTTTGCTGCCGCTTTTCCCGGTGCCCGCCCCGATCTTTTGGAAGGAATGACAAACGGCAACTGCCAGCCCGTCGGTTGCATCTAAAAATTCGGGAGTTTCGTTAAACTTCAGCAGGTTTTGCAGCATCGCAGCCACCTGTTCCTTAGTAGCATTGCCGTTGCCGGTAATGGCCTGTTTTATTTTACGCGGAGAATATTCTGTTATCGTCACATTCCGCGACAGCGCGGCGGCCATAGCAACGCCCTGTGCACGGCCCAGTTTCAGCATTACCTGGATGTTTTTACCGTAAAAGGGGGCCTCGATGGCCAGGCAATCAGGATGATAGTTGTCGATAAGATTTACCGTTTTTTCAAATATTCGCTGCAGTTTCAGCATATGGTCGTCGATGCTTTCCATCTTCACCACCCCCAGGCTGATCAGTTCGATCTTTGAGCCTATCTCTTTTAACAAGCCATATCCCATCACAGCCGTTCCGGGGTCTATACCTAAAATGATGCGTTCCTTATGATCTATTTGCTGCATGGGCAAATCTACTCTTTACCCTCTGTATTTTTCAGTAGCGACATATATTCTTCCCTGCTGATCATCCTTGCCCCCATTGATTCCAGATGTTCGGTATAAACCTGGCAATCGATCAATTCATATTTCCCGCTTTGGCACAAGTTAATTAAAGCCGTTTTCGAGGCGTTGCTCACTTTACTGAACATGCTCTCGCCGCAGAAAACAGCGCCAACTTCAACGCCATACAGCCCACCTGCCAGCTCATCCTTTTCCCAAACTTCAACCGAGTGCGCATATCCTTCACGATGCAGCTTGACATAGGCCTCCTTCATGTCGGCGGTTATCCAGGTGCCATCCTGGCCCTCACGCGACGTTGCTGAACATTCTTCGATCACCCGCTCAAAGCATTGGTCATGCGTCACACTGAATCTCGCTGATCGGACGATCTGCCGCATACTTTTAGAGATGCGCAATTCATGGGGGAATAAGACAAACCGCTCGTGCGGCGAATACCATAAGATGGGCGTATCATCGTTATACCAGGGGAATATCCCGTTACGGTAAGCCAGCAGCAACCGGTCGACAGATAGGTCGCCACCAATCGCTAAAAGCCCATCCGCTTCGGCAAGGGCAGCATCGGGAAACAGCAAACGATCATCCAGCCTGAATACCATCCAGGCAAATCTAAGCCTTCTTATGTATCACCAGCTTTTTGTTCTCGGCTTTTATCACGGCGTCAAGATACTCCTGCATTTCGGTGTATTTGGCGGCAGGTATCATTTGGGTATTCAACAGGAATTTTGCGGTACTCACCACCTGGTTTTTATTTTTATCGTACACGTAATTGACGTCGTATGTACCATAAGTGAACTTAAGACTAGCATTGGCGGGCAGTGTTTCCACTTCGTAACCCGAAGGCAGTTCGATGGTTGTTACGCACGATTTCTCAAGCGGGAAATCAAAATAAAAGTCGCTCACCCTTTTTTCGGTAGCCAGGGCCACATTGTGCCATAATGCAAACGCCGCCGGCTTATAAAATTGCTTATCGCCGGCCATTACGTCGCAAAACCTGTCATATTCAAGGTTTATATTTACTTGTTTCACCCCATTGACATCCTTTCCCGGGTCAAAATCGAATTCCGAAGGCTGCTTGATTTCAAGATCCTTAAGCCAATATTCCTTTTGTTCATCCAGCTTTTTTGCTTCCTGCCATACGTAACTTAAACGGTATTCCCCGGTAGTTGCTATTTTTAAATTGGCCTTAGCGCCGCCATCGGGCTGAAGCGTGATGTGAACCTCGCTGTTAAATTGATTGTCTTTTGCCTGGCTTTTCGGTGTATTCACCAACTTGCCGCCATCTTCGGTTATGAGTAATGCCGTGCGGTTCTCTGTGAAAGGCCCCAAAACTCCAAAAGGCGACTTGGTGCTGGTACATTCAAGCCATGTGGTATCGTTTTTAAAGGGGATGCAAAGTATCTCGTGGTTAAAATCGTTATGCGGAAAGGAAAAGCTGGCGGGTTCTTCGTTTTCCCCCGCCCTTATGAGCGCGCAATATGCTTTTATACCTACCACATTCAACAGCGATCGCATATAGTTCGATAATGCTTTGCAATCACCGTATTTTTTTTCATCCACAAAACTGGCCGCAAAAGGTTTGTATCCGCCGATACCCAGCTGTATGCCCACATAGCGCATATTATTCTGCATATATTGATACAAGAACCTTGCCTTGTCCTTGTCGGTCTTTATGGTATCAGTCATCTTTTTTATGGCTTCGACACGGGCCGGGGATAAGGTTATATCGCTGTTGAGCCCATATATCCAGGTGCCAAATTTTTGCCACGAACTTATTTCGCCCTGGTTGCCGAAACAAACGAACTGGTTTGTAGTGAATTTAACCTCAGCCATCTCGCGCCAGCTCATGGCCCTTTCCTCTTTTTTTATACCTTTCAGATTTTTTACCTGCCACGTGTAGGTAATTAAAGCGCCGTCCGAAGCTATTTGCGGGGTAAGGCGAATGTTCCTGCTCTGATACCTGAAACCAGCGGTCGAATCAACCCACACTTTTATAACCGAACTTTGCACCGATTGCTCGAGACCATCCTGAATGTACCAGCTGGGCATGGTTATATAACTGTTCAGGTCCTCTTCGTAGCTTACCTCTATCGTTTCCGGGTATTTGGCCACGCTATGTCTAACACCAAGAAACCTGCTGTCGCTTACCAATGTTTCATCGTCGTTCGCGGCACCGTCGTACATATCTGTTCTATGGTATTTCTTCAGCAACTTGCCGGTTTCATCGTAGGCCCGAATGTCAATATCGCTGAATGTATCGAATTTTCGGTTATACGGTAAAACGACAATAGCCATCCGGTCGGCCTTTTCATTCAAAATAGTAACAAGGCTATGGTGCCTTATCACTATTTTTCCAGGGGCCTTTATCCTGTATTCATCCTGCGAATAGCGTACCACCGAATTTGCATCCTGTTTCAGCGAATCCGGAATGCCCGCCGCCGAGTATAATTCTTTGGGAATATCCTGGCCCAACGCAGGGCCTGTCATCAAAAGGCATATGCCGGCGCTAATCAATAAGTATCTCATTTTCTGGTTCACAAACATCTTATGCCTTTTTTAATACTATCTGTTCACCCAGCATTTCATACATTTTCTTGTAGAACTCGTGCAGGTCGGGATAGTCCTCTTTAAAATAAATTGATTTATTCCGGATGACGACGTATTTTATCAATACCGTGCCTTCGCTCTCGGCTACAGTACGTTTAAAAATAATGCTTTTATCCGGCGCAACTATAGTTAGGGTTTTGGGCAGCGCATCCGTTTTGAATCCGGCCGGCATCTTATACACGGCATAAATAGAATAGTTATTGAGGTACCCAAAATCAATATCGGAGTAACGGTCTTCGCTGAGAAATGGATTTTTACCGAACAAATTGAAAAGCGGAGTATTGACATAAATATAATTCTCATCCGAGCCGGTGAGGTTTAAACTGAAATCGACTTTTTGCACCAGCGGCAAGGTGTCTACATCCACATTCTCGCGTTTGTAGGATGATATTTTAAAATTGTTATCGAAATTCTTAAGTGTGTCCAAATATTTTTCCTCGCCCTTGGTTTCGTATAGCTGCAAGGCATGAACCTTGTTGTATTTAGAACTGGTTATTTCGGCGTTACCGACCATTTTACCATCCGGCTTTATCTCGGCGTTCATAAAAATCGATTGCATGGCAGGCTCGTCGTCTGCCACGAATATGATGTTGTATGCCTTAATTTTGTCAGAGTAATTAATGCTTAAAGCATCGTGTGTATTGATACTTAAACCATAACTGTTTAAGATATTTTCAGGCATTGTGTTGTACAGATTATGCTTATTTGTTGCGTCCAGCACAAATACCTTCGTACTGTCGACCGGTACGAGGACCACCGTATTATTAAAATGATAAATAACAGCGTTTGCAGGATTTATTTTGCCGTTATCCTTGGTACTTACAACAAGCGGCATTGCTTTTACACCTGCGCTCTTTAATAAATGAAAAAGGATCATATTGATCTCGGCCGAATTGCCTACTTTTTTGTTCCACGCTTTCACGGTACCATCAAGCGTATAAGGTTCCGTTTCATCGTTCCATTTCATATTGTCTTTTACCTGCCCGAAAATATAGGCGATCTTTGCCTCATCAGATGTCATACTTTTGGCCTTTTGTATAATTTTTGATTCATCTGACAGGTTTCTGTCCAGGTCATATCCAAAATCATTGTATTTCAGTAACTGCTCACCTATTGTAGACCAGGTACTCATATTGTGATTTATGGCTATATATTCAATTCTTTGCAGGTTCTCATCGCGAGATCCCATATAAGGTTCGACAGGCATGGAATGAATATTGGACATTATCCTGACCTGGTAGGCGTCGGAACCGTCGCCCACACTTTTTACATACGGTTGTCGTATATGCGGAACGCTTTTAAATTCATAATATGAAGGAACACTTAGCTGTAATTCGCTATAACGAACCGGGATATAATTTTGAAAGTACCACGAAGGTATTCCCCCGCTTTTCATCTGGTATTTATATTCGATGATCGAACCTGCCTTCAAATTAGGGAAAGAAAATTTCAGCGTTGAATATCGCTTATTTGTTTGCTCTGTATAAATTTGCTTCTTGTCGAGGGGGGTGATCTCCACTTTGCCGTTCTCAACATTTATAGTCTCGGCCTTCAAGTCATTTAAAACCATATCATCCATATAGCTATAATATCTTATACGGATATTGCCAAAATCTTTACCAAAATCATTAAATATCTTGATCCTTACGTGCCGTTCAGTGATGATAACGGGGACCTTTACGCGCCGGTCAATTCTCTCTTCATAAGCAAGGTTCGCTACTGCTTTATCAAAAAGTATTTCCGCATTGGCATCTTTTTCAAAATCGCATTGCTTTAGGTCGAGGTCAGCCTGGCTTACCTTGCCGTAAGGTTCTACTGTGGGCGTGGTTTGAGCCCTGGCTGCCAGCGCAAGAACAACTAAAAAGATAAGGCTAACGATCTTTTTCATAATTGTATTAAGGTTGGTTGGTTTGAAGATAGCGATTTTAAAATAAATTGACCTATTATTTTATCCTTTTTTTAATACCACCTGTTCATTGAGCAATTCCTGCATTTTTTTGAAGAATTCGTGAAAATCGGGATAGTCCTCTTTAAAGTATTGCACTTTTTTAAAGGCTATACTATACCTAACCATTACCCTGCCGTCCTGTTCTCCGGCTATTCGCTTTATGATAAGGCTCTTATCCGGCATGGTCAGTGTGATGTTTTTAGGCATGGCGTCGACCGCATAACCCGCAGGTATTTTATAAGAGCCGCTGATGGTGTAATTACGCATATACCCGAAATCAATATAGGTCATACGGTTTTCACTCAGGAACGGGTTTGTTTTGAGCGAGGTCAGGATATTGGGGTTCAGGTAAATATAATTCGCATCTGACCCCGGGAGTTCGAGTTTAAAGTCCATTTTTTGTACCAGCGGCAGGGTATCAATGTCCATATTCTCAAGGCTAAGCGAGGTAATACTCAGACTGTTGTCATTATCACGAAGATAATCGATATACTTTTTCTCGCCTTCCTTTTTATATTTTTCAATGGCGTTTATCCTGGTATAACTGTCGCTGCTTATTTGAGCTGACCCCTCTAATTCGCCGTTTGGCTTTATCTCTCCGTTTATAATAATCACGTCACGTACGGGCTCATCATTTTTTATGAAGATCATATCGTATTTTTTGCTCGATTTATCAACGTATAATCCGGATGAGTTAAGCAATTCCGAAGGTGTTTTATCATAAATATTATACTTACCTGTGGCGTCCAATATGTAGTTTTTTGTGCTATCAACCGGGATATAAACCACCGCCCGGTTAAATTGTGCGGTTGATGTATAATATGGCAGCACTTTGCCGTGGCTGTGAGTACTTACAACCATAGGAAAAGCATTGATGCCTGATTTTTTTAGTAAATGATACAATATTAGATTGATCTCGGAGGAATTGCCCGATTTATTGTCCCATGCGCGTGATGTTCCATCTATGGTAAACCAGGTATCTACATTGTCCCACTTCATGGTATTCTTCACCTGGCTAAAAACATAAGCTATTTTATCATTGTCGGTTGTCAACGCTTTCGCATGATTTATGATCTCATCCTCATTGGACAGCTTTCGATTGAGCTGACCACCAAAATCATCATCATCCACGAGTGTACCTGCAACTTTTGCCCAGCTGTCATTCCCGGTTTTTGCGAAGCCACCGATGGGCTTGATCGAGATCAACTGGAACCTGAGACTCTCCGCATTGTCGATAAATGCCGACATAAAAGGTTCGTCCGGAAGTGATGGTATATATGCCATCGCTCTCACTTCTTTAATAAGGGTATATGGATACGAATCCACATGGCTGTGAGATTCATTGTCCATCCAGGTATCCTGGAAACTTCTGCCCTCGCTGCTGTAGGTATTTTTCACGAGCTGGTGAAACATATGCGGCTGCGGCCTAAAGTAAAACACATCAGGTATTGCCGTAGTTAACTCATCATATCTTGTGGGTATCTTGTCCTGGAAATACCACATAGGCATATTCCAGAAACGGTTCGTGTTCCATTTATACTTGTATTCTATGATACAGCCGGGCTTTACATTCGGAAATGTAAACGATATCTCGCTCCATTGTTTATCAATGGCCTTTGTAAATATTTGTTTTTTATCAAGCTTAGTTACTTCCGGCCTGCCGTCCACGAGGTTTATGGTTTCAGCCTCGATACCGGTGATATATTCGAGGTGATTTTCATTTCGGTACCTGATATGTATATCGGCCTGATCTTTTCCGTTATCGTTAAATATTTTGATCCGCCGGTAAGCCTCATTTATAATGGTGTTAAGGTCGCCGCCGTAGTAGATATTTCCAACGTCAATCAGCACCTCAGCGTTAGCGTCCTTTTCAAAGTCACATTGTTTCATTTCCAGGTCCGCCTGGTTTACTTTCCCATAAGGTTCTACTGTGGGTATGGTGGAAGTTTGTGCGCCGGCCACGTACGAACAGGCGCATAAAAAGATAAGGCTAACGATCTTTTTCATAATTGTATTAAGGTTGGTTGGTTTGAAGATAGCGATTTTAAAATAAATTGACCTATTATTTTAAGTCTTTTTCAAAACGACTTGTTCATTCAGCATCTCATACATTTTTTTAAAGAACACCCTCAGATCGCCGTAGGAATCTTTGGGATACCCGGACTTATTATAGTTGATGGAATATCGAATTATTACGTTTCCTTCCTGTTCAATGACAATGCGTCTGAAACTTATACTTTTATCGGGCATGGCAAGAACGGCACTTTGAGGTAAGGCGTCAGTTTTATAACCGGCGGGAATTTTAAAAACGCCATTGATCGAATAGCTCTTAAGGTACCCGAACTCAATATCCGTCATGCGGTTTTCGCTCAGGAACGGATTTGTTTTTATAGACGTGAATATGCTCGGGTTTAAGTAGATATAATTCTCATCCGAACCGGCCATGTCAAGATCAAAGTCAATTTTTTGAATCAATGGTAAAGTATCCACGTCCATATTTTCAAACTTAATTGACGAAACTTTCAAGCTGTTATCGTTATCACGGATATAATCGATGTATTTCTTTTCGCCATCAGTTTTATAGCGTTTGACGGTATTGGTCCTGTCATAGCTTATATCGGTGATCTGTGCATTGCCCTGTAATTTCCCCCCTGCCTTTATTTCGGCGTTTATTAAAACGGTGTGCCTCACAGGTAATTTTTTTTCGATGCCAATTATGGAGTACGTGTTTCGGGCCTTGTCTATAAGAAGTCCCGATGAATTGAGCAGTTGGCGAGGGGGGTCGGTATAGGTATTAAATTTATCGGTCGCATCCAGCACATAATTCTTTGTACTGTCAACAGGTATATAAACAACTGCACGGTTAAACTGCTCTAACGAGGTATAATACTCATCAAACTTGCCGTTTTCAGCTGTACTCACAACCATCGGGTAAGCATCTACGCCAGATTGTTTAAGCAGATGGTAAAGTATGAGGTTAACCTCGGCAGAATTGCCTGTTTTGGCCTCCCAGGCCCGGGAAGTGCCATCATCGGTTTCCCAATCATCCCTGCCATTCCATTTCATCGAGTTTTTAACCTTGTTGAAAACATAGGCTATTTTGGCGTCTGTTGTTTTTAGCGATTTAGCGCTGTCAATTATAAACTCTTCCGCGGTTAGTCTTCTTTTAAGCTGGCCCCCAAAATCGTCGTCATCAGCAAGTATAGCACCTGCCTTAGCCCAGGTATCGGAGATTTGTTTATCAAAGCCACCCAGAGGTTTTACATTAACCAATTGCAGCCGCAGCGACTGTCGATTATCCGCAGCTGACGACATGTAAGGTTCGTCCGGCAATGAAGGAATATTCACCATCGTCCTTATTTCAGTTACCATGGTGTATGGGTAGGTTTCATTGTCGGTGCGTTCTTTATTTCCTGCCAGGGGCTGTCCTACATTAGTTAGATGTGAAAGTATCTGCAAAACCGCACCGTGTCTGGCAATGGAATCTCTTAGCAGCGGCCGGGTAAAATGCGGCTGGGGCCTGAAATAAAAAATGTCAGGTATGGCAGTGCTGAATTCACAGTACCTAACCGGTATATCCTCCTGGAAGTACCATGCAGGTATGGAAGCATTATAATTTGCGGTCCAGGTGTATTTATATTCAATTATACAACCGGGTTTTACATCCGGCAGGGCAAACCTTATCTCGCTGCGCGTCTTGTTGATGTGGTTGTTAAATATCTGCTTTTTATCGAGTTTGGTAACCACAATTTTACCATCAACCAAATTGATGGTTTGCGCTTGTATCCCGGTTATATTTTCCAAACGGTTACCGCTATAATACGGTATGCGGATATCAGCCTCCTTTGTGCCATTATCGTTGAATATCTTAATGCGCTTGTGCACCTCCTGGATGATTGAATGGAGCTCATTTCCATAATAAAGCTTCCCTTCGTTAAACAGCACTTCCGCGCCTGCATTCTTTTCAAAGTCGCATACCTTCATTTCGAGATCGGTCTGGCTTACTTTGCCGTAGGGTTCCACTGTGGGTGTGGTTTGCGCCCTGGCAGCTAGCACCAGGGCAGTTAAAAAGACAAGGTTAATGATCCTTTTCATAATTGCATTAAGGTTGGTTTGAAGATAGCGTTTTCAGCGATGTTTTATATTAATTTTTTTTAAGTACGATCTGGCCGTTTAGAATTTCATACATCTTCCTGAAAAAATCATATAACGAAGGGTATTCGTCTTTAGTAAAATACGATTTGTTATAATCGACGACCCACCGAACATTGACGAACCCGTCTGCTTCAGATGCTATTTGCCTGAACCGGATACTGCTGTCCGGCATCAGCATCGATATACTTTTGGGCAAGGCGTCAACTTTGTAGCCCCGCGGTATTTTATACCTACCGTTGAGGGTAGTGTTATTCCGGTAGCCAAAGTCGATATTGGAAACGCGGTCGGCGTTGATGAACGGGTTCGACTCAAAACTTGAGAACAGTTTTGGGCTAATGTAAAGGTAGTTCCTGTCCGCCTCGGGCGAATCATAGCTGAAGTCGATATGCTGCACAAGCGGCAGGGTATCGGTCTCCATGTTATCGATCTTGAATGAGGCGATCTTCAGGTAATTATTATTTTGTCGCAAAGAGTCACAGAATTTCCTTTCACCATCGTCTTTATATTTTTTCAGCGCCCTGGTCCTGTTATACCCGGAGCTGGTTAATTGCGCAGTGCCTGTCATTTTACCGTCCGGAAGTATCTCGGCGTCCACAAAGATCGCGTCCCGTGCTTTATTCTTGTCCTCTAAGTACACCACTGCCCAGGAAGATTTGTTGACGTTCAAATAAAGTCCATAGGTATTAAGCAAGTAAAAAGGCATCTCATTCCATTTAGCGTCTTTATCCGAAGCATCGAGTACATAGATATCATCGTCTATTTTTACGTGCACCAACGTTTCGTCCAGGTTTCGGTACGATGGGTCATTGGGATTAATACGCTCGTCTTTATCGCCGCTTACGATCACCAGGTTGGCATCGAGCCCGGCCTGTTCGAGCAGGCGGCAAAGTATGATATTGATCTGCTCCCGCGAGCATTTCCCGACTGTCCAGGCCTTGCTAATATTATCGTACAAATTGTCTCCCTCATCCACCGAAAGTGTGTCCCTCACTTTTTTGAAAAGCCAGGCTAACTTTTGCCTCGGAGCCATATTTTTCACCGCACTGATCAGTATCTGCTCGTTCTTCAATTTCTCTTTCAGCTGTAGCAACTGGCCGTCGTTCATCATGTATCCCGTGCTTATGCTCTCCCATGCGGCTGAAACATCCTTTTCGTTCCCAATTGGGAACATAACCCGCTGCAGGTTTCCGTGATAGGTATCCATGAAAGGCTCGCGCGAGAGGGATGGCACGTTGGCCATTGCTACAACTGAGTCCGAATTCGTTAACGGGTTTTCAATGGAATAAAATCTATGTCGAAAAGGGCGTTTGTTGTAGTTTTTTATATCGTATTCGCTGTATCTTATCGGCAAGTCAGATTGGAAATACCAACCAGGTATGAAATCTACCTCATAGGAGGTTTCCTTATAGCTACACTCCAGTATTGAGCCATTTTTGACGCCCGGAAACACAATTGTTGTCCTCGACGCCCATTCGTTAACTTTCTTTTTGTAGAGTGAATTCTTGTCCACCGGGATGATCTCGATTTTCCCGTTGACCAGGTTGATGGTTTCAGCCCGAAGGCCGGACATTGCCCTTATATGCCAATTGTTCGGCTCGATGATACTGACATTTCCCAGTTCGTTATTGCCGGAAAGATCAAAAATTTTAAGTCGTACGTGGCGTTCTATTGTCAACTGGTTGTCGAAAAGCCGTGCAATGCAATGGTCGAAGAGCAACTCGGCTTTCGCATCTTTCTCGAATTCGCAGGAGGTTAGCTTCAGATCGGCGGTATCCACTTCGCCAAACGGCTGTACCTGGGCCACCGCGGGCAAAAAAAGGCACAATAAGGTTATAAGGACTAACAGCTTTTTCACTAATCGGGGGTTTCGCTTATCCGAATGTAAATAATTATTAGTGAAATAAAATAATTTACAAAAAAAGCCCCGCCTTAAGAAGGCAGGGCTTTGAATTCTTTCCAATATTCATTAGAAGAATTTGAAGCCAACACTCAATGCCCAAAGTTTTTGCGTTTGTCCAAAATTCGAGTTCACTTTGTTCAAACCGCCCTGGTAACGCAGGTCGGCAGTAATCGGGCCAAGGTCGACACCAAAACCAGCCTGGTAACCCAGGGTGCTGTTGTTGTACTTACCGAAGTCATTGAAAGCCGCTTCGAAATTGTCCGAAAAGGTTTCTGTTTTGTTGAGCATGTAAGTATACTCGGGGCCGGCCATTACCCTGAAATTCAGATTTTTTGGTCCGAACTTAAGGCCCAGCAATACAGGCACCGTTAAATTGGTAAATTTAACATGCGCATTATAGTCCGTTCCGTTCGAATTTGAATCAAAATCACCGCCTGTGCTGTTCAAATAAACTTCGGGCTGCAGGTAAATTCCGCCGCCTACGCGGGCAAACAAACCTGCCTGGTAGCCGGTAACACTGGACGATTTAAAATTATCGGCATCTATGTGCGAATAATTTACACCGCCTTTGATGCCTAAAGAAAATTGCGCCTTCGCACTAATGCAAACCGCTACAAGCAATGCGGCGCTTAAAAGAAACTTTTTCATAGTATTTAATTTAGTTTATAAACAGGTTAGATGTTAAACCTTATAAAGGTTTAAACAAAACATGCACCAAACTATTCCGCATGGGGACGAAGGATTTTTTATATTTTTGCGGAAACTATTTTCCGACCATGGCAGAGATCAGCATCAGCAATAAGGATTGGCCCCGCGTAAAGATCAAATTACAGCGCAAATACAACAATTTGACCGATGAAGAGCTACAATATACAGAAGGCCAGGAGGATGATTTGATCAATCGGGTAATGGAACTTGTGAACCGTAACCGGGAATATGTCGTCTTCACTTTAAAGAAAGCCCTGGTGAATATTGATAACAACCGTTTGTAGCCAATACTGTACATTATAGCCCTATAAAGGTCAATTGGGCCGGTATCATGTTAACTACCTTTTAGTAGTACCTTCTATAACAGCCAGCGCTTTTTCTAATTCACGATCTTTTACGACAGTATCCAGCGGCGAAGCAGGCTGAACTTCTATCTGGGGCTTTATCCCGATATTGATAAATTCTGTTCCGTCAGGAAATTCATCGGCTTTCGCACATATCCACGCAGCAATCCCGGGCAATAAGTTAAATTGCAATGGCTCTCCCGAACTTCCGGCGGTGCTTTGCCCTATACGAGTAACATTTTTGCTGTAGTTCAGGTAAATCAAAAAATCTTCCGCGGCTGAAAAAGTCCTTTTGGATGTCAATATGTAAACGGGCATATTAAGCCGGGCAACGGTTACCGGGATGCGGATAGTATCTCCAGGATGTTTATCCCAAACGTTCCGATGCAGATAATCTGACAGCGATTTCTCGCCATGAGATGCCCAGGCCTTGTCTGCTGCGTTGTGGATACGTGTTTTCCACATGGAGCCGACAATGAACGGCTGATCAGTGAGGTATTCTGCAATTTGCAATGCATAGTCGTCATTTCCGCCTCTATTGTTCCTAATATCAACAATAAGTGCCTGGTGTTTGCTGATGTCGGGGAGTGCCTTTTTAAACTCTGTCACAATTGTAGAGTCTCCAAAAGTATTGAGATTTACATACGCCGTTTTGGCTGATAGGGATTTATATTCAAACTTGTGATACTCCAAACCCGGCTGTTCAGGTATCATTTTTAATTTTTTTACGCGAAATAGGGTGTTTAAATTTCGCGTAAGGACCACTTTTGATTCTTTATGATCTTTCGATAGCAAGGTGAGTTCAAGTGTTGAATTGGTAAAGCCACGTAAGTCGTTATTTCCAAAATTGGGTCCGTTCAGGTAATCATCCCAGGTCTTCCCATTTACGCGCGTTATTTCGGCTCCAATGGGTATTTCATCCTTTAGCGGTTCATTAACAGCGGTAATATATCTTTTGCCGTTATATGCTACAATGTAGATCGGAGGCACGTCGGTTTCATTCCAGTAAAACTGATCTAACATGATGCGTGTATGTCCATCCTTTAACGTGCCGATAAAATTGCTCAAAACCCATACATATTCGTAAACGTTTTTTGTCGATAGTATTTTTGGAATATACGCTTTATATAAGCTGTCCCAGTTTAAATGCGGCTGACGATCAAAAAAGACAAAATTATAGTCAGCTTCCTTCCAGATAAGTGAAAGCGCATATAATTTATCTTCGCGCGAAACGGTATCCTTAACCGATTGCGCCTGCATTTTTGCAGGGACAACAAACAATAATAAAAAGACGAGCGCACAGAAAAAGATTTTCATTGTTAAGGGATAAAAAGGTTTGTCATAAAGATAATGCCTAGTTTTTTAATAATCAAATAGGTTACCTGCTTTATAATCCAGGATAAAAACCCTTATTTAGCCTGATATGATAACCACCATCATTTTCGACCTTGGAGCCGTCCTGATCGACTGGAACCCGCGCTATATGTACCGCACCCTATTCAGCGATGAGGCTGAAATGGAAAAATTCCTGGCCGGAGTTACCACCTCAGACTGGAACGAGGAACAGGATGCAGGCCGTGCTTTACACGAAGGGACAGAGATATTGATACGACAATTCCCGGAGCATGAGGAAAATATCCGCGCATTTTATGGCCGCTGGCACGAAATGCTGGGCGATGCTTTTCATGATACGGTCGAAATACTCAGGCAGCTAAAAGAAGGCGGGAAATACAGGCTATACGCGCTCACCAACTGGTCGGCTGAGACCTTCCCGATCGCTTTGGAAAGGTTTGACTTTTTAAACTGGTTTGATGGCATCGTGGTTTCCGGCGCTGAAAAGATGCGCAAACCGACGCCCGAATTTTATCATATACTACTTAACCGCTATGATGTAAAAGCCGGTGAAGCTTTATTTATCGACGATAATTACCGCAACATACTGGCAGCCGAGAAAATAGGGATCCATTGCATCCATTTTACTTCGGCGGAGCAGCTTGATCTGGAACTAAGACAGGCAAATTTATTGTAAATACCTGTTTAAGGACGATTGAAAAGAAATTTCAGACCAACAGAGACATGCTGGTTACTAATTCCAGCACTGTTATTAAAGAAATTGACCATGTCTGCCGGACCGGCATAACCTAATGACAGCTCTAATCTTTTGTTTACAACTACCCCGGCCTGAACAGGAATATTCATCCAAAAGGGCTCCAGGTCATCCGAGGTTCCTTTTGATAGATGCTCGTTGCTATATGCCGAGAAATTGAACCCGATACCGCCATCTATATATATTTTGAAATTGTCCCTGTTGTAGAGGTTAAGAATAACTTGTGGTGTTAAAGTCGTGGAATACTGGGCAAACCTATATGTCTCGGCAATATTTGTCTTATCGGCCAGGACAGCAACGACATATTGAAATTTTGGACGGTTATAGAAAAACGATATTTCTGTCCGGTAAATAAGTTTTTGTACTTCGGGATTAGTGAACACATCCATTCCAAAATCCAAAAGCGGCGATACTGTCGTTGAAAATTTTGAGACCTTCTCATAATGTGAGTCGACCTCAGTTACCGGACCGACAAGTGTGTATACGGCAACTGGTTGATCATACCGGTAATTAGATTTAATTTCACTGAGTCCTCCGCCAAGAAAGAACCTGAAGTGCGATTCCTTTTTTACCTGGATGCGCTCACCGTTTATCGCCGATATGATTTCCGCCAAACCGGCTTTATCAAACCTGGTATCCTCGATTTTTTGAGCCAATTTCGGGTCGCCAGGCATATATTTATTAGCATAAAACAGCAGTTGCCCCCGGTAAAACTCCTTAATCGCAAGTTGCCCCTGGTCGCTGTATTGATAATATTTCAGCTCAGCGGGAGTGGCATTTTTTTCCGCTGCAAAAAATCTTGCCTTGATGGCGTCGCGATGATAAAAGAGTGTTAGATATTTTCCTTTGGAGACCTGTTCCAGGAATATTGTGTCTTGTTTCTTACCGGTATCCAAACCCATGGGCAGGTCGGGAAACTTATTTTTATCCATGCTTATTGCGCCCTGATAACTAACATAGGTTTGGCCGCTGACCTGGAATTCTTTAACTTTTTTCGGATTAAAATTCGAGACATTTCGATCATCTGCGGCGCTCTTAAAATTGATCGACCTGGGATTTTGATCCCACTGATGGTAATCAATAAATCCTTTTAAGGTATCGCCGTTGGTCTTGATCACATAGCCTGTATGGTAATTGGATTGCGCGAGGATGATGCATGGCAGCGCAATGAATAATAAGGTATAGAAATATTTCATTTGAAAATTGAGATATAGGTTCGGGTATAAATATAGGATTAAGTGCGTAAATACTTTGTCCGAAATTAATTATCCTTATAAACCGGCTGTATTCTCAAATTCAGCATGCCATAATCGGCGTACTGTGCCTGTTCTATACGTATCGTGTGCTTCCCTTTCAGTGGAATAATCACATCGCGGTGGTAATCAGCATCATAAATAAGTTTGGACGGGTCCCAGTTTTCAATGACCAGTTTATCGTCAATATAAAGCCTGACCATCTCGGAGGCGCTGATCCCTATCCTGTACAATCCGTCCGGAACATTAATATCCGAAGTTGAAACCGTCGCGATCTTTTCCCGCGCTATATTTTTACCGAACGACTTTCCAAAGACGGAGCCCAGGTCGGCTCCCTGCACCGTCTTTACCGGGGTGCCGTTTAGTAACTTCGTAAATCCCGCCTTATTCTTTACAGGGTCGCTGGTGGTGTCGAATGCGAACCATTTCATTTGCCAGTGATACGGTATATCAAATTCCCGGTAGTGAAAAGTATATGGACGACCCGCTTTATATTTTCCGCCAAAAGGCGTAGTAATCTCTGCGCCCGTGTATTGCAATTCAATATCAATGTTTGTTAAAGCGGCGGTGTCTTTCTGCACCGTTAGCTCGCCCGGACTGACACCAGACAAGGCAGATGGAACAGAAACTCCCCTCATATTCACGATCTTCCATTGTCCTGCCGGGCCAGGCAGATCAAAATACATTTTACCGGTGCTGTCTGTCTTATTCCACCAGGCTATCGGGTAATCAAAACTGTAGGGTCCCCATTCCGTCATCATGATATATTTCTTTCCTTTTGGGTGATTGACCGGCAGCATTGCGTTTTGGCCGGCTGCTAAACCTTTCAATTTGGGAATATAGCTGCTGTCGATAACGGGCTTTACCTGGTCGCCCATCTTATCAAACGTGATATCTTTTACCGTCGAATCCATTTTTTGCTGGATCACGCTCCCTGATACGCGGTTGTTGACAATATTTACCTGGGCGGTATTATTGATATTGAATACATTTTTCACATTGGTAAACGTATTATTACCGATATGGTAATTCATGCTTCGGGTATCCCTTTTTTGAAGATAGCCGATATCTTTTGCCCTTTTCGGGTTCGACCATAGCTCGATACCAACCTTGTCGCCGCTGAAGGTATTCTGATCAATGATATTATCCTTCCCGTGCTCTATGGCAATATCGGATAAATTACCCGCGAAGTCATTATTGGCAATTATTGTATTGTAGCTGAAGCCTCCCCACACGCCGTGCCAGCTATCGTGCAATCTGTTGCTGATGATCTTATTCCGGCTGAAGGTAATCTCGACCGCATTGGTTGGCGCATAGGAAAAATCGTTGGCATAAACCAGGTTATCGTTGCAACCGCCTTCACCGGTATCCATCGAAGTTTGTCCTGCCCACAGGAAAAATCCATCCCCCGAATGGGTGACAGAATTCCATGCGAATACATTATCACTGCATTGCTCGAAGACCAAAATACCAGCTGAATCCTGCCCGCGGTAATAAACGCCAAAACTGTACCCGCGCACGTTCCAGTCGAGTTTGTTATACATTACCCTGTTCCGGCTGCTGCGGTACATACCTATCCCAAGGCCGGAATTATACGAGAAGTTATTGTTATAGATCAGGCCATTGTTACAATTGGTCATCATCAGCCCGCACTGACCCTCGATAATCGTATTATCATGAATATCAGCACCATCGCAATCTCTCAGGTAAATCCCGGCTCCGAAACGCAGCCATTCGTCCTTTTCATTGTGGTGATAGCTCTGCCAGTCGGCCAGGTCCTCGGCCGCGCGCGAACTATTGAGGTGCTGCCTGAAATTATTACTGAAATTTCCGTTGATTATTTTCAGCCCATTTATTCCGCGGGCCATCAATCCTACTTTAAATCCTTTGATGCTGACGTTTTTCAGCGTGATGTTTTTGCCGCTTTTAATGATGATCCCGGTCCCTTTGAATTTATCCGGGTTCATCGGATCGGTGCTGCCGTCAATAACTGCGCCGTTGAAATCAACCGTGATGTCGTCACCTTCTATGATCACCGGAGCCACGGATAATGAATCCGCGCCCTCAAAATGGTAAAGCTTGTTCTTTATCGTTACCGATCGTTTGATCGTTATGCCCTTGTACAGGGGTACTTTGCGGTTCTGCGCCAGCGATAAACAGGGCATTAAAGCAAACAAAAATAAGGCGAGGAAATAACTGTTTTGAAGACGTTTCATTTCAGCGAAATTAAACAAACTAAAACAAGTATTTCAGCCCTGTTAAAATATCGCTTCCGCTATCTTCCTCGTCGGACCGGGGTTACTCATCGTATAGAAGTGCAGCACAGGGGCCCCGAATTCCACCAGTTCTTTACATTGATTGATCATCCATTCGATACCCGCTTCCCGTACTTCTTTTTCCGATTTGCAGGCATGTACCATATCGCTCAGCTCTTCCGGGATGTCGATATGGAAAATTTTGGGCAAACTGATCAGTTGTTTTGAAGCTGTGATAGGTTTTAGTCCGGGTATAATAGGCACGTTGATGCCGTTCTCGCGGCAGGTTTTTACAAACTCCTTGTATTTGTTGTTATCGTAGAACATCTGGGTCACAATAAAATTGGCGCCCATGTCTATTTTTTGTTTCAGGTATTTAAAGTCCGTTTTCAGGTTGGGGGCTTCAAAGTGTTTCTCCGGGTAACCGGCAACACCAATGCAGAAATCTGCGTTAACCACCTCGTGATCCTCGTACAGGTATTTGCCATTGTTCATGTTTACCACCTGTTCCAGCAGGTCGGTGGCATAAGCATGTCCGCCCGGCGTAGGTATAAAACCCGAATCTGCCATACGCGCGTCGCCGCGCAGCACCAGCACATTGTCGATACCTAAAAACTGCAGGTCGATGAGCGCGTTCTCGGTTTCTTCCTTCGTAAAACCGCCGCAGATCAAATGCGGCACGGCGTCAACCTTGTACCGGTTCATAATGGCCGCACAAATGGCAACGGTACCAGGACGTTTACGATAAGATACTTTCTCCAAAAGGCCGCTCTCATGCTGCTTATAGATATAATCCTCCCGGTGGTAGGTCACATCAATAAACGGTGGGTTAAACTCCATCAGCGGATCGATAGCATTGTAAATGCTCTGTATGCTGTGCCCTTTTACCGGCGGTAATAGTTCAAACGAAAAAAGTGTTTTGCCTTTGGCGTTTGCTATATGTTCGGTTATTTTCATGCCCTGGCCTCCGCCAGCCGGCGGAGAAATTTTAATTGTGTGTTATAGTTCTATGTTCCAAATATAATAGTAGCCCTCCCCCTTCAGGGGGTTGGGGGGTTAATAATTTAAGTTAGGGCCGAGCCAGCGTTCAGCAGTTTCTAAGTCCATGCCCTTACGCTTCGCATAATCTTCCACCTGATCTTTGCTTATTTTTCCTAACCCAAAATACCTCGACTGCGGATGCGCGAAGTAAAACCCGCTTACGGATGCAGCCGGCGTCATCGCCAGGCTCTCGGTCAGCTGCATGCCGGCGTTATCTTCAGCTTTCAGCAGGCCAAATAAGGTGGTCTTTTCGGTATGATCCGGACAGGCGGGATATCCCGGCGCTGGGCGTATACCCTGGTATTCTTCTTTGATCAGGTCAGCGGTGGTCAATGCCTCGTCTTTGGCATAGGCCCAGTATTCGCGGCGAACGAGTTCGTGCATTTTTTCAGCGAAGGCTTCGGCTAACCGGTCGGCCAATGCTTTGGCCATGATACTGTTGTAATCGTCGTGGTCTTCTTCAAATTTCGCCACCAACGCGTCGCAGCCGATACCGGCCGTTACAGCAAAGCCGCCGAAATAATCGGGTATCCCGCTTTCTTTCGGCGCGATAAAGTCGGATAAAGCATAATAAGGCTCATCCTTCGCTTTTTCAGCCTGCTGGCGCAAGGTGTGGATACGGGTCAAAAGCTCTTTATGCGTTTCATCGGTATACAGCTCGATATCATCGCCTACGCTGTTCGCCGGCCAGAAGCCGATAACGCCGTTGGCTTGCAGGAGCTTTTCGTCTACTATTTTCTTTAACAGCGCACGGGCGTCGTCGTAAAGCTTTTTCGCTTCAATACCCACGGTTTTGTCGTCAAATATTTTCGGATAGCTGCCGCGCAGTTCCCAGGTGTGGAAAAACGGCGTCCAGTCGATATAAGGAACTAACTCTTCCAATGGAAATGCCTCGAAAACTTTGGTACCTGTGAAGGTGGGTTTTGGCGGCACAGACCCATTGAGGTTGATCTGCATCTTCAGTCTGCGCGCATCGTTAATACTGACAAAGCGCTTGTCCGATCGTTTATTCAAATGCGCCTCGCGTGCTTTGGCGTATTCGTCCTGCGTGTTTTTGATGAATTCGTCGCGCAGGTCCCTGTTCATCAGGTTGCTGCATACGCCTACGCTGCGCGAAGCGTCAAGCACGTGGACCACGCCATGCGAATAGTTGGGCGCTACCTTAACGGCAGCGTGTATGCGTGAAGTCGTTGCTCCGCCGATGATCAGCGGAATGGTAAACCCTTCGCGCTGCATTTCTTTGGCAAAGTGCACCATTTCGTCCAGCGACGGTGTGATCAAACCACTCAGGCCGATAATGTCTACATTATGTTTCCGGGCTTCTTCGATGATCCTTTGTGCCGGAACCATCACGCCCAGGTCAATTACCTCGAAGTTGTTGCAGGCCAAAACCACGCCTACGATATTTTTACCGATGTCGTGTACGTCGCCTTTTACCGTCGCCATTAATACTTTACCGGCATTAGCGCGGCTGCCGCTGCTATCCTCGCCCGCGTCTATCACGCGTTGTTTTTCCAGTTCAATAAATGGTAGTAAATAAGCCACGGCTTTTTTCATTACGCGTGCCGATTTTACCACCTGCGGTAAAAACATCTTTCCCGAACCAAACAGGTCGCCGACCACGTTCATGCCGTCCATCAGCGGGCCTTCGATAACTTCCAAAGGTTTGGCAAATTTCTGGCGCGCTTCTTCCACATCATCATCCAGGTATTCGATGATACCTTTTACCAACGCGTGCGATAAGCGCTCCTCAACCGTTCCCTTGCGCCATTCCTCATCGCGCACCACCTCTTTGCCGCCACCGCCTTTTATCGAATCGGCAAAAGTAACCAGGCGCTCCGTGGCATCTTCACGGCGGTTAAGCAGCACGTCTTCCACCAGTTCCAGCAGGTCCTTGGGGATCTCTTCGTAAACTTCCAGCATCCCGGCGTTTACGATACCCATATCCATGCCCGCTTTAATGGCATGGTAAAGGAATGCCGAGTGCATAGCCTCGCGCACTTTATTGTTTCCGCGGAACGAGAACGATATATTGCTTACCCCGCCGCTCACTTTGGCATACGGCAAATTCTCTTTTATCCATTTGGTGGCTTTGATGAAATCCACCGCGTAATTATTATGTTCTTCCAAACCCGTAGCTACGGTAAGAATATTCGGGTCGAAAATGATATCCTGGGGCGGGAAACCTACCTCGTTAACCAGGATATCATAGCTGCGTTTGCAGATCTCTATACGGCGTTCATAGGAGTCGGCCTGGCCCTTTTCGTCAAAAGCCATCACCACCGTAGCAGCGCCATAGCTTAATATTTTGCGGGCGTATTCTTTGAATTTTTCCTCACCTTCCTTCAGCGAAATAGAGTTTACGATGCCTTTCCCCTGCAAACATTTCAAACCGGCCTCAATAACGGTCCATTTAGACGAATCCACCATAATGGGCAGTTTGGCAATATCAGGTTCGGATGCCAGCAGGTTCAGGAACTTCACCATCGTAGCTTCCGAATTGATCATGCCCTCGTCCATGTTCACGTCTATCACCTGCGCGCCGCCTTCCACCTGCTGGCGGGCAACGGTCAAGGCGCCTTCAAAATCTTCGGCCAATATCAGCTTGCTGAATTTTGGCGACCCGGTGATGTTGGTGCGTTCACCTACGTTTATGAAGTTGGTTTCTGGCGTGACGGTAACGGCTTCAAGGCCGCTAAGACGCATAAAGGGCTCAATTTCGGGCCGTTCGCGCGGCTGGTGTTTGGCGGCTTTTTCGGCAATGCAGCGGATGTGGTCCGGCGTGGTACCGCAGCATCCGCCTACGATGTTTACCATACCATGCTCCATAAAATCCTCCACCAAATGAGCGGTTTCATGCGGCATCTCATCATAAGCGCCAAATTCGTTCGGCAAGCCTGCGTTAGGATAGGCAGATATATAAACATTGGCTTTAGTAGCCAGCTCTTCCAGGTGCGGCCGCATTTCTTTGGCGCCCAAAGCACAATTTAACCCTACTGAAAGCAGGTTGGCATGTTGCACCGAATCCCAGAAAGCTTCTACCGTTTGTCCCGAGAGTGTGCGCCCGGAAGCATCGGTTATGGTGCCCGATATCATCAGCGGCAGGCCTTTGTAAGATGGGTTCTTATGACGTAATTCATCCTCGTAGCGTTTGGCGGCAAACAATGCGGCTTTGGCGTTAAGGGTGTCGAATATGGTTTCGATCAGCAGCAGGTCCGCGCCGCCGTCAACCAGCCCGCGTATCTGCGTGTAATAAGCTTCAGCTAAAATATCAAAGTCGACAGCCCGATAACCCGGATCGTTCACATCCGGCGACAGCGACGCGGTACGGTTAGTTGGTCCGACAGCGCCGGCCACAAAGCGTGGCTTTTCGGGAGTTTTCTTATTGTATTCATCAACCACCTCGCGTGCGATACGGGCGCCTTCGTAACTCATTTCGTAGGCCAGGTCTTCCATGTGGTAGTCGGCCAGCGATATCACCTGCGTACTGAAGGTATTGGTTTCTATAATATCCGCACCGGCATCCAGGTATTCGGCATGGATGGCTTTTATCACATCGGGGCGCGTCAGATTCAGCAGGTCATTATTGCCTTTAAGGTCCGATGGGTGATCTTTAAACCGTTCTCCGCGAAAATCCTCTTCGGTCAATTGGTACCGCTGTATCATGGTACCCATCGCGCCGTCGATAACTAAAATGCGTTTTTGTAATTCTTTTCTAATAGTCATTTTTGTGATTCCACCGATATTTAAAGGTGATTTCACCGATTAACTCCGAATAAAATCGGTGTAATCAAACAATAATCGGTGTAATCCTAATAATAACGCTTATAACGAAAAGACGGGTATAAAGTTGAAGCCCGCTTATCTTTCCTAACCATTTTTGAGGCGGTTAAGTAGAACGTAGCACCTTGTAAGCACAGGTTGCTAAGACATCGCAGGGTCTAATCCCTCCGTCTTTCTCTATAAGCCACGCAAAGTTGCACAATAAGGTTGTAATATCAAAATGGGCGTACGGGGCTTTGTGTGGGGGGAGTGTCATTTTGGGGAAACGGCGATTATTGGATATATTTATTACCTCAACATAACCTACCACCTTATGGATAATAACCTTCAAGAAATAGCTGAATTAAAAGAGAATATTCTTAAAGCTGCTAATATTGATAAACAAAATTTAGTTGACCGGCTGATAGAACTTCAAGGAATGGCCTCGATGGAATTTTTTCAAGGTATATTTTTAATGGATCCGCTTCAGACAAAAGAGGGCACCGCCAAATTAAAGGATGTTGCAGGCTACGGAGTGCGGCAATTAATTATACTACAGGCAATACTATCTAAATCGGAATTCAAATTTTGCCCCTTTTGTAAACTTGGTCTAAAAGAATATGAATTAATTGACCCTTATTTGGTGGGATTGAAATGTGAAAATCATCATTATTTTCATATTGAAATGATCAAAGATGGGTGTTTTGATGATAAGTCCTTACAGTCCGACAAAACCACCTCTTTAGAAATTGCAAAGGATTGGTTAACTGACAAGAATTTACGAAAGCAACTTCAAAATCAATTAGCTGAAGTATTAAGGAAGTATGTTAATATGCAAGCTTCTGTTACAGTTGATGAAGAAAATCATGACGTGTTTAATTTTTGTCCAATTTGCGGCTTCCCCTTGGAAAAATTTGAACAAGATGATGTTTGGGTTGAAGGGCTAGAATGCCCCAATAAGCATGTATTCTATTCAAGAAATGGATTGAGTCACAATTTGACTAATTTACAACCAGATATTACAAAAAAAGATTTCGATTTTTTATTAGAAGGCTATCTTGAAGAAGACCAGAGAGAATATCTACCAGAGCAGATCATAAAACTTCTCACCGAAATGAAATCTTAGCATCCCAAATACTTTTAAACACCATTTCCAACTTCAGCTAAAACACCGCAATTGCAATCTTTTGAATACCGGTATTAGCAATTAACTGTTACGTATATTTTTTTATTTATGCGTTCCGGGGTGATCCAAAGTGTTCCACATCTAAAAGTGGAACGCCCACAAAAAAGGACACCGCGTCAGCGTCAAAATACTTTTAAACACCATTTCCTACTTCGGCTAAAGAGTGCCAAATTCGCAATCCTTTATTTGTGATTACACAGATTATAATTTGATTACACTGATTGATCGGTGGAATCGTTATAAAATCGGTGGAATCGTAATCAAATCGGTGAAATCAAAGCAATATGAACAATCATTATAAAAAAATTGCCGCGGAGCTTGCTATTACCGAAAAACAGGTAAGCACCACCGCCGCCCTGCTGGATGAAGGGGCTACCGTGCCCTTTATATCCCGTTACCGCAAGGAACTGACCGGCAGCCTTGACGAAGTGCAGGTGGCGGCCATACGCGACCGCATAGAGCAGTTGCGTGAACTGGATAAACGGCGCGATGCTATTTTGAAATCGCTTACGGAGATGGGTAAACTGACGCCCGAACTGGAAAAACAGGTGAACGAAGCGGAAACGATGGTTGCGCTGGAGGATATCTACCTGCCCTATCGACCCAAACGAAAAACACGGGCAACGACGGCGCGCGAAAAAGGTCTACAGCCGCTGGCCGACCTGGTGTTAGAGCAGTGCCGGATCGACATCGAGCTGGAAGCCGCTAAATATATTGACGAAGAAAAAGGCGTAAAATCGGCTGAAGAAGCGCTTGCCGGGGCAAGGGATATTATTGCCGAACATATCAGTGAAAACGCTGAGGTGCGCACCAAAATGCGGGCCTTGTTTTTAGAGAAAGGCACCTTTCATTCTAAAGTAGTTCCCGGCAAAGAAGAAGCTGGGATCAAGTATAAAGACTATTTCGACTGGACCGAACCGGTTAAATCTATCCCCTCGCACCGTATACTGGCTATCCGCCGCGGCGAAAAGGAAGAAATGCTTTGGATGGATATTCAGCCACCGGAAGATGAGGCTGTCGTACTGCTTGAAAATCTATTTATAAAGGGAAATAATGAATCGGCCCGGCAGGTGAAACTGGCAATTGCCGATGGTTATAAGCGCCTGCTCAAACCTTCGATGGAAACGGAGATACGCCTGCTCACCAAAAAGAAAGCGGATGACGAAGCCATCCGGGTATTTGCTGAAAATGCGCGTCAATTATTGATGGCCGCGCCGCTTGGCCAAAAGCGGACGATGGCTATCGACCCGGGTTTCCGCACGGGATGTAAAGTAGTTTGCCTGGACGAACAGGGCAAATTGTTAGAATACACAGCCATTTTTCCGCATCCGGGCGCAAGCAGCGTGAAGGAAGCTGAGAAAACGACGCGTCACCTGATTGAAAAATACCATATTGAATCCATCGCTATCGGTAATGGCACCGCGGGCCGCGAAACTGAGCTTTTTGTGCGGGACCTGGGTTTGACGGGCGTCAACATTATGATGGTGAACGAAAGCGGGGCATCTATTTACTCGGCATCGGATGTTGCCAGGGAAGAGTTCCCGGACAAAGATGTAACGGTGAGGGGCGCGGTATCTATTGGTCGCCGTTTGATGGACCCGCTGGCCGAGCTGGTCAAGATCGACCCTAAATCCATCGGCGTAGGGCAATACCAGCACGATGTGGACCAGGCGAAATTGCAAACATCCTTGGACGACACCGTGATCAGTTGTGTGAATGCCGTCGGCGTTGAGTTGAATACAGCGTCCAAACAGATCTTGTCTTATGTGTCCGGACTGGGGCCGCAACTTGCACAAAATATTATTGAATACCGTAATGAGCATGGCGCTTTTAAGCGCCGGGAGCAGTTGAAAAAGGTACCACGATTAGGTGATAAAGCCTTTGAGCAGGCGGCGGGTTTCCTGCGTATCCGCGACGCCGAAAACCCCCTGGATACGAGTGCGGTGCACCCTGAACGGTATGCTTTGGTGGAGCAAATGGCCAAAGATCTTAAGTGTTCAGTAAAAGAATTGATGAGCGACACGCAAATTCGCAAAAGCATTCCGCTTCAAAAATATGTGACCGATACTGTCGGCCTGCCGACGCTGAATGATATTATGTCCGAACTGGCCAAACCCGGCCGCGACCCGCGCGAGCAGTTTGAGGCTTTTAGCTTTACCGAGGGAGTGAATGCCATAGGCGATTTGAAGATTGGCATGAAACTGCCGGGCATAGTAACTAACATTACCAATTTTGGCGCGTTTGTGGATATCGGCGTGCACCAGGATGGTTTGGTGCACCTTAGCCAAATCACCCATCGGTATATCAAGGACCCCAACGAAGTGCTGAAAGTGAGCCAAAAGGTAGAAGTAACGGTTACCGAAGTTGACGCAAACCGCAAACGGATATCACTATCCATGAAAACAAATGAACCGCGGGAGCAACCGAAACCACGGGAACAGCCAAAATATCAACCTAAACCGGCTGCGCCCAAAAAAGTACAGAATGAGCCAGAAACCGATATGGCTATTAAGCTGGCAATGTTAAAAGGAAAATTTAAGTAAAATATTACTCCAAAGTAATCTGCCTCCTGATGCTTTCTTCCAATGAAATAAAAGTTTCGGTGCGTTGTATCCCTTTCACGCTCTGGATGTGCTCGTTCAGAACTTCGCGCAGGTGGGTGGTATCGTGGCACACGATCTTGGCGAAGATGCTGTAGCTGCCGGTGGTGTAATGCAGCTCAACTATTTCCTTTACTGCCTTCAGTTGTTTTACGGCTTCGTGGTACTGCGAGCCCTTTTCGAGATAGATGCCCAGGAAGGCGGTAATATCATAACCCAGCTTTTGCGGATCCACTTCGAGGCTGGCGCCTTTAATGACGCCCATTTCTTCTAATTTTTTCATGCGGACATGGATAGTTCCGCCGGAAACGATCAGTTCCTTGGCTATTTCGGTGTAAGGAGTGGTCGCATTTTTCATTAATATCGACAAAATCTGGATGTCGAGATTATCAATTTCTAAATTTTGAGCTTTTCTCTGGGACATAAATTTGAATTTCTGTATTCAAATACAAGTTTAATTAAAATAAAATTAAAAATGCAAATATATTATTGAAATATTTGCAAGAAAGTGATGCTCCCGTTAGATTTGTAATAAGCATTCGGATAGATGCTTATTGTTCTTTTAATTACAAAACAATGTTGGGTGGTGAAATTTATGGCAGACACACCTCCTTGTCCCGGTGGCGGAGAGCATGGGAAATCGGCTTCGGCTGACTAACCACTCCTTGAAGGTTCGACCCCTTCCCCAACAGCAAGTTTAAAGTTGAAAGTTGTGAGTTATAAGTTGTGAGTATTTGCTCACTCAAAACTCAAAACCGTTTACTGAAAACTTACATACTGTAGGATGGTGAAATTTATGGCAGACACACCTCCTTGTCTCGGTGGCGAAGGTCTTGCGAAACTCTCAGCAATGAGAATAAGCACTTCGTGAAGGTTCGACTCCTTCTCCTACAGCCCTTCTCATAATTTAGGTTTATAATTGGTTAGTAAAGACCCCTGCCCATCAGGGGCTTTACTGTTTTATAGACTTTCCCTCTGATCCCCCTGGAGGGGGAAGTTTTAAAATATCGAATAATGAGTGACGAACGCCGAATATTGAAGTAGTACTGACTAAAACGGATCAAGTAAAATTGCCGAGAATAAATTTCTAAGCGTAGATTTTAGCGAAACATCACTGGCCCGGGAGTTGCTATAAGTGTTGATCCTGACGTTAAAGGATTCTGCTGAAGTATTGGTACTGGCGTTGTTGGAAAAGTTCAACATAGACTCGTAATGCATCTGCGCATCTCAGCCAGATCACCTGCTGTTGACCTGGCTGAGATGAATAGTTTCGCGATTTGAGGTATCCCTAATTTAATTAATAAACAACCCAATGACCGGCACCATCACTAACTAACCTGTAAGTCAGAGAATATGAGTCTGATGTCATGCCGTATGACCACTGAATCGTATCGTTTATGCGATCAGTTCCGGTACATTGTATGATCAAATAATTAGGATTGATACCATTATCAATTATAATCAGAGACTGTCCGGCTTTATTAGCACTTGGAAGGGTAACCGTTGATAAATCCGCGGCAAAATATAAAATGGCTGTTGAAGTGCTTAATATAGTGCCGCCAGATAAAGTACCTACCGCATAAGTATTGCCAATAGGTAAGTTTGTTAGTGCAGAACCATTCAAAGCAGGCAATTTACCGGTCGCATCTAACTTTACTATTTTGTTAGCCCCTATACCGCTATTTAATGTTAATACAGGTGTTGAAGTTGTTGTTGCCACACTAATATCCGTATTCGCTGATGTTACCGAGGTTACTGTGCCGCTATATTGCGGTATATTTAACGTACCACTGCTAAAGGTAGCCGCCCCGGTTGTGCCTGTTGTTGTCAGCGTAAAGGGTGCAGCGAAGGCGCCCGAGCCGTTTAAGAAAGTCGTGCTGGTTCCTGAACTGGTACCCAGACGAGCTGCAGGAATGGTGCCCATAGTTGCCGAGCCAAGTGAAGTAACTACAGCGTTACCCATTGTAGCTGTATTCGCTACAGTGGTAACCGACACATTGGTCAGCGCCGAGCCATCCAAAGCAGGGAGTTTACCTGTTTCGTCCAACTGAACCAATGTACTTGCAGCGTTAAAAGTATTGCCTGCCGTTGTAACTGTTGTTGGCAGCACACTCGCCGGGAGGGTATTGGCGCCGGTGATATTTGCGGCCGTAATGTTGGTTAAGTTAGCGCCGCTAACTGCGGGCAATGAAGTGATTGTTAAAATACCCGTATTGTTTAAGGTGGCATTACCACTTACGGTTACCGGCGCCTGCGGCGAGCCGTCTGAACCTGTCAGATATACCTGCCCGGCTCCCGATCCGTTTACAAAACCCGATCCGGTGGCACCTGCAGCGCCGGTTGGACCCGTGGCACCTGTTGCTCCTGTAGGGCCGACATCACCGGTTGCGCCGGTAAGCCCTTGTATGCCTTGTGGTCCAATCGGACCTGTAGCACCTGTTAACCCTTGCGGACCGATATCGCCGGTAAGTCCTTGTATCCCTTGCGGTCCAATTGGACCTGTGGCACCGGTAGCACCTGTTAACCCTTGCGGGCCGACATCACCGGTTGCGCCGGTAAGCCCTTGTATGCCTTGTGGTCCAATTGGACCTGTGGCACCGGTAGCACCAGTTGACCCTTGCGGACCGGCATCCCCGGTAAGTCCTTGTATGCCTTGCGGTCCAACTGGACCTGTGGCACCTGTAGCACCTGTAGCACCTGTTAACCCTTGCGGACCGACATCTCCGGTTGCACCTGAAAGTCCTTGCATGCCTTGTGGTCCAGTTGGACCCGTGGCACCGGTAGCACCAGTTAACCCTTGGGGGCCGACATCGCCGGTAAGTCCCTGTATGCCTTGCGGGCCAATTGGACCTGTGGCGCCAGTAGCACCTGTTAACCCTTGCGGACCGACATCGCCGGTAAGTCCTTGTATGCCTTGCGGTCCAACTGGACCTGTGGCGCCGGTAGCACCAGTTAACCCTTGCGGACCAGCATCCCCGGTTGCACCTGTAAGGCCTTGTATGCCCTGAAGCCCTGTCGGACCAATTGGACCAATGGCACCGGTAGCACCAGTTAACCCTTGCGGACCAGCATCTCCGGTTACACCTGTAAGTCCTTGTATGCCCTGAAGCCCTGTCGGACCAATTGGACCAATGGCACCGGTAGCACCAGTTAAGCCTTGCGGTCCAGCTTCTCCGGTTGCACCTGTAAGGCCTTGTATGCCCTGAAGCCCTGTCGGACCAATTGGACCAATGGCACCGGTAGCACCAGTTAACCCTTGCGGACCGGCATCGCCGGTAAGTCCCTGTATGCCTTGCGGTCCAACTGGACCTATGGCGCCGGTAGCACCGGTTAAGCCTTGCGGACCAGCATCGCCGGTAAGCCCTTGTATGCCTTGCGGGCCAATTGGACCCGTAGCACCGGTAGCACCAGTTAACCCTTGCGGTCCAATTGGACCGGTGGCGCCAGCTGCACCTGTTAACCCTTGCAGACCGACATCACCGGTAAGCCCTTGTATGCCCTGCGGTCCAATTGGACCCGTAGCACCTGTTGACCCTTGCGGACCGACATCGCCGGTTGCACCGGTAAGTCCTTGTATGCCTTGCGGTCCAACTGGACCTGTGGCACCCGTAGCACCAGTTAACCCTTGCGGGCCGGCATCACCGGTTAAGCCTTGCGGACCAGCAGCACCGGTTAATCCTTGCAGGCCAATAGCACCTGTTGTGCCCCTGATACCCTGTAAGCCTTGCGGTCCAATTGGGCCTATCGGCCCCGTAGCGCCGGCAATACCTTGTAAGCCCTGAGGACCAATTGCACCTGTCAGACCGGTAGCTCCGGTTAGTCCTTGCGGGCCAACATCACCGGTTGCGCCGGTAAGGCCCTGTATGCCTTGCGGACCGACGGGCCCCGCCGGTCCGATAGTTCCCGCAGATCCAGCGGTATTAAATGCATAAAGGGCATAGGGCACGCTCAATAATTTAGACGAGCCCATTAAAATATAGCCTGATCCCAGGTTGATCTCTGTTTGTATATATTTTTGATTAGCTACCCAGTTAATACTGGCAAAGCTGCCTGTAGTTGCCGAACCGCTACCTACCTCCAGGGCAAAAAGGCCGTAAGCATCCGTCGTAATATTTTGCGTTTCCCGGTATTCCACATCCCCCGTTGCTGAACCCGCAAGAATAGAAAGCCTGACTATAATTGCCGTATTAGCCAACAGCGATCCATTGGCATTGCGAGCAACGGCCTGGTATTTAAAAGCCTGTGACTGGGCTACCGCCGTATAACCTAACATAAATACGAACAACAACGATAAGAATAATTTTTTTTTCATATTTCAGAATAGTATTGGCGTATAATTAATATTTAACGAGTTTGACCTCGCCCTGGAATTTTTGAGGGTTTACTACTTGTATAAAATAAGTACCCGGAGGGTATTGGGAAACCTCTAAGGGGAAAGAGGAAACGCTTTGGCTCGAATAATTTACCTGTTGAGTTTGCAGCAGTCTGCCGGAGGCATCAAAAATATTGACATTGTACGGTCCATCCGGCACCTGGTGAAAAGCCAGCTTTACCGCGCCATCGGAAGGATTAGGGTAAAGGGTGAGTGACCTGGCCGAACCGGCCAACACCTGTGATATCTCTACATCTGGCTGAATAAAACCGGTTGTTAACCGTTTATTCATTGACCCGTTGAAAAGCAATTCTCCATCTGCTTCGCCAATGACATATGTAATACTGATCTGTGGTTTGGTAAGTGTTTCTCCCTGTGAATCGACAGAGGCGCGAGCGAGTGTTTGACCGTTTGCCCCATTGGCCAACGCCAGCAACAAGACCATCGAAAACGACACATTAACCAATACTTCAATATTTTTGTTTAAAGGTTTATTTTGGAAGGCCAAAGTTTTATACATTAAATTATCAGACAACTTATACGCTTTAAGAAGAAACATTGTTTCTTAATATGACATGTCATTGCCTATAAATTATTTTCAGAACATAACTAACTGTGTTCCAAGAGGAATTTTATTCCAGGCAGGAGAATAGATTGAAACCGCGCACACGCAATGTTCCTATGAAGCATGCATTTAAAAGGACGGCTAAAAGGCAGAAGTAATTGCAGTGCTGACCGGACACCATCACCCGATCTGCTCCGAAGCTCCAGGTTTACTTGTCCCTTATGAAGCTGGTATTTGAAGTTAACTTATCCAAAACAAGCGAAGAGACGCCAGTTGCCAACAGGCGACGGTACACTGACTAATACAAACTAATCACCGCCAACCGATTATAAATGCCTACCTTTAGAAAAATCTACCATGGCAATGATACTCTTTTCCAGACGGAACCTATTTTACAGCGACTACAAATGGAACATTTATCCGCCTAACGATCCGCGCACCAACGGCCGGCCCGACGATACGCCTTTTACCAGGGATGAAGGCAACGAAGTGATCTATCTAATTAACAGGTTGATGGTCCTCTGGGATTACCGCTTTTCAAATACCGGCAATAAGATGGAAAAACTCATCCACGACAAGTTACCGGCTGACGTCACCACGCAGGAACAGGTGCAGCAATGGCTCAAGGCTAATATTAAATTTTAGTTTGCGGCAGGCAGTTTGCAGTCGAACCCCGGAAATTGTGCCAACTGCCAACTAAAAACTGCCTACTGTTTCACAAACCGCGCTGCCCATCCGCCACCCGGTGCAAGCTGAACTGTAATTTTATCTTTCGAAGTCACATTCACTTCTTTCCGTACATAATCGGTCGCGTCCCTGTCAGCATTGATCCCATCCTGGAAAATGACCGCCTTATAGCTGCCGTCGCCTAAGAACGACAGGTCGATCGTGGTTTCGCGGGGCGTCCAGTTACTCATTGAGCCCACGTACCATGTGGTCCCCTTTCGCCGGGCGATGCTCACAAACTCACCTACCTTGCCATCCAATGAAACCGTTTCATCAAAAGTAGTAGGAACCGCAGCGATAAAGTCCGTACTTTCCTGCTCCTTCATGTAAATAGTCGGGTTGTCCGAAAGCATTTGGAGCGGCGCTTCAAATATGGTGTACATGGCCAGTTGGTGACAACGCGTGCCCTGTGCCATGGGATTGCTATTAATGGGGCGGATAGATTCTTTAGTCGCATTACGCATGGCTCCCGGCGTATAATCCATCGGCCCGGACATCATGCGGATAAAGGGGATGCTCACATCATAGCCCGGGTGGTTCTTAACGCCCCACTTTTCGTTTTCCATGCCCTTCACGCCCTCACAATTGATTACGTTGGGCCAGGTGGTTATTAAGCCTGACGGTTTATACATGCCATGGTAATCCACCAGCAAATGATATTTCGCGGCGGTTGCGGCCAGGTCGTATAATGATCTCACCATTTTCTGGTCGTCGCGGTCGATAAAGTCGATCTTAAACCCTTTGATGCCCATTTGAGCATATTTCGACATCAGGCCGTCAGCGTCGCGGGTCATCGCATACCAGGTAGACCATAAAATAACGCCAACGCCTTTTTGTTTGCCATAGTCGGCTATGGTTTGCACATCCAGTTTGGTTTTGGTAAGATCGTGATCGTCGGACCATCCCTCATCGATAATAATATACTCGAGCTTATTTGCCGCCGCGAAATCAATATAGTATTTATAGGTAGGCACGTTGATACCCGCCCTGAAATCAACATGCGATATATTCCAGTCGTTCCACCAATCCCAGGCCACTTTGCCGGGTTTTATCCACGACAGGTCGGCTACTTTCGACGGTTCGGCAAGCCGGCGCATCATATCGTTATTGGCCAATTGCTTGTCTTCGGTACTGATCACGACCACGCGCCATGGGAAGGTGTGCGTACCGCTCACTTTGGCGATGTAACCGGCACGTTCGTCCACTACATAATTAATATTGCTCAGCTCCTCCCTGACGGGATAAGGTGCAAAAACGCCATGCAGGTTGTGCCCCTGGCCGCCGGGTGTAAGGTACATGCCGGGATAATCCTGCAGATCGGCTTCAAGTAAGGCCGCTTTCTTACCATTACCAAGGTCAACCAGCACGGGCATAAAGGCCAGCGTGTCCTTTTTTACCGCCGAAATATTCAATTCATCATATGTTGATTCAAAGGAAGTGTTGAACCTATCATGGTGGCGATAATCATTCACAAAGGGCAGGAATGCCTTGTCGTCGTCTTTAAAGTTAAAGTTGGCCTCTTCGTTCTCAATAGTAATATCATAGCTTTTTGAGGTAAAAAAACGATAAGCGACGCCATCATTATAAGCGCGGAATATCAAGCCATAGTCGCCCTTGAAAGTGAGCGTTAATTGATTGTAGTTATCGGTAACCTTATCCTTTTTATAAAGAGGCGTATTGATCACATTGCTTACCAAAACGGGCTTAGCGCTTTTTACGGACGCATCCGCACCCAGCACCATGCCGTCGCCTAACAGCAGCGAAACCGATGAGGGCAAAATCACCTGCGTATCCTCATGGTTTACCGACCAGTCGATAGTTTTACCGGCGGAAACCATGAGGTCGATCTTACCATCCGGCGATTTTACATGAAAAGTTTTGGCGGTTTGCGCATGAACAATGACAGCAGCAAAAAATAATAACAGCGACAGGAGAACACGAATTTTCATCAGTTTAGCGGTTTATACTTCCGAAACTAATAATTTTTGTCCGAAAGTCGGCAAGTCCGCAGGATTGAGTAATGTTCTTTCGGACTTTCCGACTCCTGCCTGCCGGCAGGCAGGCATGCGGTCCCGATAGCTATCGGGATCCGGACTAATTCGTCTGATTGTACACGCGCACGTAATCCACGTACATAGATGCCGGCAAAATACTTTCATCAACTGTTTGCCCGGGCCAATTGCCCCCTGCAGCCACATTAAGGATCAGGAAGAATGGCAGGTGGAATGCCTGGATGGACGCTATGGGTTCCGTATCATATAACGTACTGTCGACATAAAACCTGATCACGCTTGCATCCCACTCCACGGCGTAAACATGATAAGCAGAAGGTGTGGATGTTATTTGCTGACTGGTGTTGCCGGGATTCCAGTGAAGACTTCCGTGGTTCAGGCTGTCGGTATTGATGTGCTCCATGATATCGATCTCGCCGCAAGCAGGCCAGGATACGGTACTGATATTATTGCCCAGCATCCAGAAGGCCGGCCACATACCCACGCCTACGGGCATTTTGATGCGGGCCTCTACGCGACCAAAGGTTAGCGAGAACTTGTTTTGCGTCGTCATGCGGGACGAAGTGTATGGCTCGCCGCCAACAGCCTGTTTCTTAACAGTGATGACCAGGTTGCCATTTGATATAGTCGCATTATCTGGCTGGTAATACTCTCTTTCGTTGTTGCCCCAGCCGCCGCCGCCCGTTTCAAAGTGCCATTTGGTGTCGTCGATGTTTGGTCCGTCAAACTCGTCCGACCATGCCAGCGCGTAGACAGGCTTCTTGGCCGTGTCTGTAGGTACGATGACGGTATTGTTATTGCTCAAATTGCCGCTGCTTTTGCTGCATGATGACATCGATGCCACTGTAAGCAGCATAACGGCGATAGGAAGAATGTTTTTATTTAACATGGTGAGCATATTGTTGAATAATATCATTTACCTTTTTCAAGTACAACCTGGTTTTTAATCGGTTTTGAAGCCGAGCGCTCCGACATAGCCCTTGTTAACCCGGCAATGTTCAAATCGGCTGTTTTCGATAAAGTCATACAGGGCCTTTTTGATCGCCCCCCGGTCGGCAGGAGTAGCCTTACGGATATCCTCAAAACTTGAGCGCGGTTTCTCCGCATATTCGATCACCTGGTTATAATTTGCCGGTACATCGAAAGTTACAAAGCCGCGGGTGTTGTCTAATTTTTTGTATGGCCAGAAATGCCACCCGACATGGTTTTGCTCCAATACATTTTTAAAAGTATCCACCCAGCCGTCTGTGTTCTCGCCGGTCTCGCCGCAATAGATAGGCACGTTGTATTTATCACGAAAATCGAGATAATCCTGTATCACTGCTTTGGTGGGCGGGGTCCAGTATTTATGAAACTGGTAAACTAATTTCGGGTCAAAGGGCGCCCCGAACGGTTTAAAATTACTATCCCACTGCGCGCCGCCTAATATTACAATATGGTTCTTGTCTACTTCGCGGATAGAAGCCGTTATTTTTTTATAGAGTGGCTCAAGGTAAGGATTCAGGTCTTTAGCGCTAAAATAGGTGGCGATAGGCTCGTTCAGCAGATCGTAACCGAGTACAATCGTTTCATTTTTATAATGGTCAGCAATGCGCTTCCAGATATCGGCGCATAACTGCTGGCTGGCCGGGCTTTTGAACAGGAAAGGATACCCATAACCGTCGTCGATATTATCGCCGGTTTGGCCGCCGGGTGCGGCATGCATATCCAGTATCACGTAAATACCCTCGGCCTTGCACCAGCCGATCACCCTGTCAAGCAGCACAAAACCCCTGTCGGGGTCGTTCTGGCCCATATAATTTTCCGTAGTAAAAATCTTATAATTAAAGGGTATACGGATCGAGTTGACGCCTATGACTTTCAGGTAGTGAATGTCTGGTTGCGTTATATAGCTGTCCTGGTATTTTTGCCAAAATAATTTGGCCTCATCCGGACCGATCAGTTCGGCAATAGCCTCATTGATCAGTTTAGGCGAATTGGTTTTGCTGAACTTGAACATATAACCCTCGGGCATCAGCCAGTTGCCCAAATTGGTGCCGCGCATGATGAAGGGCTTACCATCGGGCGTAATAACATCTTTGCCGCTTACACCGATAAAGCCGGTTTGAGCTTTCAGGCAAAAGGGCAATAGCATAGCCCAAAACACAGCGATAAGGATGTTCTTTCTCATAAAAAATACTGTTAGGTTTATCCACTGCCCTGCGGCAATTCTATATTGTAAATGCTAATATAGTATATTATCTGCTTAGTGTACAAAATACATCATTAATATTTATTTCAGCTTCAACTTTATATGCTGATTTACTGTTAATTTTAATCCCCGATAACATATTCAATATGAAAGCCAGGCTTATTATACTATTCGCACTCCTAATTTTCACGACGGCTTCTTTCGCACAAAAACTCAAAGTCGCCGTAGCCGCCAATTTACAGGGCGTGATTAAAATATTAGGCAAAGATTTTAAGGATAAAACGGGCATCGAAATTGTGCCGATCGTCGGTTCATCGGGTAATTTAACCACCCAGATCAAAAACGGCGCGCCTTACGATTTGTTTTTATCAGCAGATATGACCTTCCCCGAAAATCTTTACAAAGAAGGTTTCAGCGCGAAGGCGCCTGAGGTATACGCCTACGGCAGCCTGGTGATCTGCAGCACTTCCGACATTGGTTTTGAGAACTGGGAAAGGATGCTATTAAGCGCCCGGATCAAAAAGATAACCATCGCCAATCCCGCGATTGCCCCCTATGGCAAAGCTGCTGAAGAAGCGCTCAAACAAAAAGGCGTATGGGACGATATCCAATCCAAAATAGTGCGGGGTGAGAGTATCGCGCAAGTAGACACTTATATTACGACGGGTGTGGTTGATGTGGGCTTCACTACTCAGGCATTCATTAAGGACACGAAAGGGAAAATCAAATTGTACTGGAAGCTGATCGACCCCAAAAGCTATGTATCTATTAAACAGGGGATGATCATAGTTAAAGCCACTAAAGCGGCCGCTGAAGCTGAAAAGTTCTACCAGTATATGCTGAGCGCTGCGGCTAAAGCTATATTAAAAGAGTATGGTTATGGGATTTAAATAAGATCAGAAAATCTTATAGCGATGGGTTTAAAAACCCATCGCTATTTTTACATTTGAATGGTATGGATCTTACCCCCATCTGGCTTACTCTCAAACTGGCCGGTATAACCACCCTGGTATTACTGCTCATCGGTTTGCCGTTGGCGTACTGGCTGTCGAAAGGGCGCTCCTTCGTCAAGATCATCCTCGAAGCGATCATCACCATGCCCCTTGTGCTGCCGCCATCGGTACTGGGCTTTTATTTGTTAATGGCCTTTAGTCCGCAGCATGGTATCGGCAGCTGGCTGCAAAAAGTGTTCAATGTGCAGTTGGTTTTTTCCTTTCCGGGACTGGTGTTGGCGTCAGTCATCTATAGTATGCCTTTTATGATCGGGCCCATCAAATCGGCTCTGCAACAGCTGCCCGTGTCGTTAGCGCAGGCATCGTACACCTTAGGTAAATCGGAAAGACAAACCTTCATAAAGGTGCTGCTGCCCAATATCCCCGCATCAGTTTTAACCGCGGCTATACTTACTTTCGCGCATACTTTGGGCGAATTTGGCGTAGTGCTGATGATCGGCGGTAATATACCGGGGGTGACCAGGGTAGCATCTATAGCCGTTTACGACTCCGTTGAGAACATGGATTATCGTTCGGCGAATGCCTACTCGCTCACCCTGTTCTGTATCACATTTATTATGGTGATCTCGGTATTCGTCTTTAATAAATACAAAGCCAAAAGCCCGCTGGAATGATCAGAGTCGACATTGAAAAAAAACTGAAAGCTTACGGCGGGCAGCAGGTGCTGAAAATAGCGCATGAATTTCCGTCGGGAACTATTACCAAAATTTACGGACCGTCGGGCGCGGGTAAAACTACTTTTGTAAAGATCATCGCCGGGTTGATCAAACCCGAAAAAGGGGAAATAACGGTGGAAGACACGACCTGGCTCGATACGGCCTCTGGAATCTCTCTTTCACCCCAGAAACGAAAGGTGGGCTTTGTTTTTCAAAATTATGCCCTGTTCCCTAATATGAGCGTGCGGCAGCATTTGGAATACGGCTCTGACGATGTTCAGTGGATAAGCCGACTTCTCGCGATAGGAAAATTAGAAATATTTGCGGATCATAAACCCGAATACCTTTCCGGCGGACAGCAGCAGCGCCTGGCGATATTGCGGGCTTTGTCCATCAAACCTAAAATACTATTAATGGACGAGCCGTTCTCAGCCCTGGACCCTGAAATGAGATCGGAATTGATCAAAGAGTTGAAATTGCTTTGGGACGAGATCGGCACGACTGTATTGATCGTGAGCCACAATTTGCAGGAACTGGAGGGGTTGACAGACCTGGAGATAAAGATTGGCATGATGCAACGCGACTACACTTTACTGAAATGATAAAGGGGCTTGCGCCCCTTTAAAAAATAAATTGCAACTCACATTTTAGATGTGTCTTTGCCCATCTTACCCTTCTTCATTTTCGATGGTTTCTTTTTACCCATCTTATCCATTTTGCTCATTTTATCCATCTTATTCATTTTGCCGGTATCGGCTGCCGTATGGATAGTACCTGCCTGAACATTGAATGCAAAAACCGATGCGATAACCGCGGCAACTGCCGCTTTTGAAAAAATTGATTTCATACTGTTGTGTTTTTAGTTTTTAAGACTTTGCCTCTTAGTCGCCACTCCTCACCATACCTTACAGTAAAGTTTCAATTTTTATTCAATTCATCTTCAATGCGTTCCTGTAACTCTTTTTTGAAATTCTCGTCAAGTTTGGCATCCTGCGCCGCCGAGCCGTGCAAAAGCTGACGGACCATGATATTGATCTTTTGAGTCTGCCATTGGTATAGTTGGCACACGCCGCAGCCAAACAGGTGGATCCGCAGGAAAATCCTTTCGCGCAGTGTGAGCCGTCCGATCAATTTCTTCTCAATAAGGAAGGTGGCATGCCTGCAATTATTTGTGATCTTTTTTAACGCTTCCATACTTATATCCAGTTTTTTTGAAGGCAAGCCCGCAGGTTCAGTTTAGCCCGGTGGATGATCACCCAAAAATTGGATGAAGTGAGTTTTAGTTCGGCACAAATCGCATCCGTAGTTTCCTCATCCATGTGTTTCATTGTAAAAACCGACAACCACAAAGCCGGCAGTTTCTGCATACATTTCATTAGTACACTGTTAAACTCTTTGCTGGCCAGCGGATCGTATTCATCAATGCCGAAAGGCTTCGGAGCAGGCAGGTTGTTCCAATGGCCATATTCGGGCTCAAAAAAATCCGCCTCTTCTTCTTCGGCTTGCCTTAGTTCGATATTGGCCAGCCCCGAGGATCTTTTGCGGTACACATCGATGATCTTGTTCCTTAAAATAGCCGTCAGCCAGGTGCGTTCGGAACTCCGTCCTTCAAAAGTGTCTGCTTTTTGAAGTGCGGCTAAAAAAGTTTCCTGCACCAGGTCACGGGCCTGCTCTTCGTCATTAATACGCACACTGGCATAGGCAAAAAGATAGTCGGCATGCGCCTGCACCCATTGGTGAGGGTTAAGTTGAATAGTTGTCACGAATTTTGCGAATGTATATATACGAATTTCACGAATTGAAACTACTATAGTTTGTAAAATTCGCTCTATTCGTGTAATTAGTATTTATCCTTTGTCGTAAATTTATTTAAAAGCTTACAGCGGGGCCGATAAAAAGAATTAATTTTATTGTAAGGAAACAACCGGCATTGCGACCAAGTGCGTAAATACGATTAACTATCACGATGAAACCATTAAAAACAGCTATTACCATTGCCGGCATCGCAGTAACTATAGCGCTTACAACGGCATTTGCCAATATCAAAAAATTGAATACTCCGGGTGACAAGGGTTTTGCAGTCGTGGAACTGTTCACTTCCGAAGGCTGCTCAAGCTGCCCGCCTGCCGATGCGCTGATCGCCAAAGTGCTGAAGGAAAATTCTGATAAACCGATATACATCCTAGCCTACCATGTGGATTACTGGAACCGCGGGGGCTGGAAGGATGCCTTTAGCGATGCCGCTTATTCCGACCGCCAAAAACAATATAGCCACTGGCTGAAATCTTCAGAAATTTATACCCCACAGGCTGTTGTTAATGGCAGTAAGGCATTTGTCGGATCAGAAGAAGGCACCTTGCGCAACACCATTAAAGCCGACTTACAGGAGCCTGTAAAAACCAATTTGAGCCTGACTGGGCTCAAAGCAATAAAAAACAAGATCACGGTAAAATACAAGACGGAAGGAGTAACGTCTAATTCGTCGCTCGTGCTGGCTTTGCTCGAACGAAACGCGACCACCAAAGTATTAAAAGGTGAAAACGCGGGCCGCACCCTGTCACATGTGCAGATCGTACGAAAATTACAATCCGTAGCGTTAACTAATACCAGCGGATCGGTTGATTTGGCTGTGCCGGCAAACTTTACTCCCGAAGGTTTTGAAATGATCGCTTTTGTTCAAAATACAGCGACCGGCGCGATAACGGGCGCTGCAAGAGCGGAGTTTCCTACAGGTTTGAGCAAATGAAAGTCATCAAAGAAAAACATCCCCTCATTATGCGCTGGACGCACTGGGTCAATTTTCCCATACTGACCATCATGATATGGAGCGGTATGCTGATCTACTGGGCCAACGACGAATACAAGATCACCATCTTCGGCCATACCTACGTTCGGTTTTTCCCCGACTGGTATTATAACCTGCTGCACATTCCGCAGCGCCTGGCCGAGGGCATGGCTTTCCATTTCCTGTTCATGTGGTTCTTTACGCTGAATGGGTTTTTTTATATTCTGTACAGTATTGTTTCGGGTGAGTGGCGCTATTTGCTGCCCAACCGGCATTCGTTTAAAGAAGCCTGGCTGGTGCTGCTGCACGACTTGCATATCCGTAAAACCGCGCCGCCACAGGGCAAATACAATGCTGCACAGCGTATCGCCTATACAGCAATTATTGTAATGGGAATAGGTTCGGTGATAACGGGTCTGGCTATTTACAAGCCAGCCCAATTTTATTACCTGACCTGGTTATGCGGCGGCTACCATTTAGCCAGAATATGGCACTTTGTGCTGACAATAGGTTATGTTTTATTCTTCCTGGTGCATATCATACAGGTTATACTGGCCGGTTGGAACAATTTCAGATCGGTGATATCAGGTTTTGAAGTAGTAAACGAACAGCCGCAACCGGCTGTTGAAGCAACAAAAGAAGATGAAAAAGCCTGAGAAAGAACTGACCGTTGAACAGAAGATCAAGCGGCGAAATTTCATCTCGTTTGGCGTCTTTGGCGTATTGGCAGCCGGCGCCTACGGAGGCTGGCGCTGGTTGTATAAATCACCGGATGAAACCGCAAGTGTAACTGCCGGCGCACACGCGCCGCTGCGACGGGCGTTAAACAAGACCGAGATATTCTTCCGGAGGCTTGCTTTCAGCGAGAACCATTTGGTAAAAACTTATCCAAAGGAGATGGCCGCAGCGAACGTGAGGCATAATTCGGATATCGGTTCGGCTGGCGTACTGCCGCCGGAAAAATGGAAACTGCAGGTGACCAAAAAGAACGGCGAGGTAATGCAAATTACGCTCGACCAGATCAAAGAGATACCAAAAACAGATATCGTATACGATTTTAAGTGCGTTGAAGGCTGGGACCAGATACAGCACTGGGCAGGAGCAAAGTTCGTCGATTTTATCAAACATTTCGGGCTGGACGACGAAGCCAAAATGGAGTATGTGGGCCTTGAAACGCCGGATAAAAAATATTATGTAGGCATTGATATGCCCAGTGCCATACACCCGCAAACCATCCTGGCTTATGAAATGAACGATAAGCCGCTGCAGGGAAGGCACGGGCAGCCATTACGACTCATTATCCCGGTAAAATACGGCATCAAGAACCTGAAACGTATCGGCACAATGACTTTCAGCAACACCCGGCCGCCCGATTACTGGGCCGAGCAGGGGTACGATTATTATTCGGGATTGTAATGAACTTGTGACCCGTTTTACAAATTAATTATAATTCGCAAGTATTACATATCTTTAGCCGTGCAAAAACTGAAAAAAACGATCGCCGTTTTCTCTTTGCTGGTATTTCTTATTCCATTTGTGGAATCTGAAATTCATTGTTACGCGCATAGGAACGACGTTCATTGCACCGCTACCAATTTACATTTTCATAAAGCCGAACATCATTGCGAACTTTGCGATTTCACCAGGCATTTTTCTGCATCTGCTACATTTAACCATTACCGCTTTCAGCCGAGTAAATTAACAGATATCCATTTCTTCTTTTCAGAGAATCATTATCTTTTTCAAACCAGGGAATTCTTATCACTGCGCGCCCCTCCATCGCGGGTTTGATCTTGCTATCGCCTATATCAACCCAGGCAAGCTCAAATTTCTCCGGGGCAATAAATTTCATTTTCTAAAGAAAAACTAAATGGATGTAAAAAAAATACTCCTGATTATTATGCTGTTTTTCGTGGTTAAGGCAGAAGCACAAGTCGACACCACAAAAACCGATTCAGCGCTGTTGAAAAAAATACAGGAAGAAATGCAGCAGCCGGCTGCTGCTCCTGCGCCGCAACAACGTACCGGTGCATCGGCAAATCCCGATATCAGCGTGATCGGCGATTTCAGGGGACTATATCGCAGCTATGGCACCCATCATTTTGACGCGGTGCTTAACGAAGCAGAATTTTCATTTCAATCCGTGATCGACCCGTATGCGCGCGCCGACTTTTTTTATTCGGTCAGCGAAGATCCCCGCACCGGGAAATTCACCAGCGAAATTGAAGAAGGCTATCTTACTACATTGTCGCTTCCCGCCCACCTGCAATTAAAGGCAGGGAGGTTCCGGCAAGACCTTGGCCGTATAAACGCTGTTCACCCACACGCCCTTCCTTTCATCGATATGCCTGATGCCTATACGAATTTCTTTGGCGAAGATGGCATCATTGGTGATGGCCTGTCATTGAGCTGGCTCCTGCCAAACCGCGCCTTTTTCCAGGAGCTAACCCTTGAGGCTACGAATGTAAATGCCGGGAATGCAAGTTTTGAACGGAGCGCCAGGGATAACTATCTTTATCTTGCGCACCTGAAAAACTTCTGGGACCTGTCTGCAAACTCGACGTTTGAGTTTGGGCTTACCGGTATAAAAGGTGAAAACCTGCAGAAAGGCATCACCGATATGGCTGCATTCGATCTCACGTACAAATGGAAACCCGTACGGTTCAATACTTACCAAATGTTTACTTTTCAGAATGAATTTTACTATAGCCATGCGCAGCAGCCCGACAATACCGTTATTAATGCGATAGGTTTTTATTCGATGGTGTATACGCAGGTGGGTAAACGTACTTTTTTAACCGGGAAATTTGACTACTCCAATTCGCCAACTTCGAATTCGTTTGTTCAGAAATCGGGCTCGGTAACGCTTGGCTGGGAAGCAACGGAATTTCAGAAAATAGAAATAGAAGCAAAATATACCACGATGAATGAAGGGCTGGAAGAATATAGCTTTGATAAAAACTTCATGAGAGGCTTTGTGCGGTGGATATTTGTTATCGGTACACACGGGGCGCACCACTATTGATCAGGATAAATGAACGTAATGAAATTTTTATCAAATCTATGTATCTATAATTAAGCTATCTGTGTTCTTTGCAGTCTATGAAATACATCAATTATAATATCTTTAAAACAAAAAAATGAAATTAAAAACCATCAGCATATTAATAGCGGCGATCATTACCGCCAATTTCTCGTTCGGAGCAACCATCCATGTAGTTACCACAACACAGGACACTAAGAGTATTACCGAGATCATCGGCGGAAAAACCGTGAGTGTGTTTGCCATCGCAACCGGCTATCAAAACCCGCACTTCGTCGATCCTAAGCCAAGTTACATCATCAAACTATCAAACGCAGATATGTATGTAACGCTCGGTCTGGACCTGGAAGCAGGGTGGTCGCCTCAGTTGCTTACCAGCTCGAGGAATGTGAAAATTCAAAGGGGAAGCGAGGGTTATGTCGACGCATCGGTGGGTGTAAACCTTAAGCAGGTGCCCTCCTCGATAAACCGCGCCGAAGGCGACATCCATATCTATGGGAACCCGCATTACTGGCTCGATCCGGAAAATGGAAAGATCATCGCCCGAAATATTTGCAACGGCCTCGAAAAGGTTTCTCCCGAAAATAAGGGCCTATACGAAGCTAATCTGAGGGCCTTTGATGAACAAATCGATTCCAGGATAAAAGCCTGGAGCGCGGCCATGGCGCCCTTTAAAGGCAGTAAAGTAATTGCATACCACAATGAGTGGGTATATTTTGAAACCCGTTTTGGCTTACATATCGTTGATTTCATGGAGCCGAAGCCAGGGATCCCGCCAACGCCTTCACAATTGGTGAAGATCATTAAAGAAGTAAAAGAGAACAATATCAAGGTGATCATCACGTCGCCCTATTTTACTACTTCTTCATCTGATGTCGTGTCCAGGCAGACCGGTGCTAAAACAGTCGTTCTCGCCACCTCAGTTGGCGCATTTGACTCCATAAAAAACTATTATGACCTGTTTGACTATAATATAAGGCTCTTAACCGCAGCTTTAAAGTAACCGGTGATAATATTATAAACCGATAATGCAAAACCTATAAATACCCGTTCTTATGTTCGAAATGTTTCAGTTAAGTTTTATAGTGCAGGCGTTCATCGTCAGCATTATTATTGGCGTGGTACTATCCTACCTTGGCGTTCACGTGGTTGGCAGAGGAATTGTCTTTGTCGACCTCGCCCTGGGACAAATATCCTCGCTCGGTGTCGCTTTTTCCGATTATATCGGTCACGGGAAAACTATTATTCCCATCGTATTCGCGCTTGGGGGCGCCCTGCTGATGTCGCTCATCACCATTCGCGACAGGCGGCTTAAACTTGAAGCCATCATCGGGATCATTTATGCGGTAGCGTCGGCTGCCACTGTGATGCTCATTTCCAAAACGCCGCATGGCGATTCTGACATACAGGAAGTGCTTTTCGGAAATATCCTTTCGATAAACTGGAGTCAAATAACCGTCATCGGAATTATTTTCGGCGCTATCGGGTTAGTGCATCTTATCTTTTACAAAAAGTTCTTCCTGCTTACTGAAACCTTTGAGAACAACGACCACAATGTCGCCGCTACCGTCTTCAGGGGGAATAAATGGTTCAAATTCTGGAATTTTATTTTTTATATTTCCATTGGACTTGCGATTGTTTTTGCGGTACGTACCAGCGGCGTGATCCCGGTGTTTTCGTTCCTCATCATCCCTTCTGTAGCTGCTATAATGCTCTGCCGCAAAAATCTTCATATTACTATCGCTGCTATCGTGATCAGTTTACTGGCGGCCTATTTTGGCTTGTATGTTTCCTACCATTATGATTTTCCGGCCGGCTCTTCATTAGTGGTGGTGCTTGGCGGATTATTTGTTTTGGCGTCTATAATTTATCTTTTCAGGGGGAAGAAAAAGGAAGATAAGGCCAAAGCTTAAAGTGTAACGCCCCATGCGGAAAGCGCTTTTTGCTTTCCGCTTTGAGCTTTTCTTCGCATCTTGCAGTACAATGCCTGCCGCGAAACTCACCTTAGGAAAAGAGATAGCCTATGCCTGCGGCATGGTGGGCTGGAGCATCATGACGAACCTCATCATCGTGATGCTGCCCTATTTTTACCTGCCCCCATCAAATGCCGGGCTCACTCCGCTGGTGCCGCAGCTGCTGCTGTTTGGCGTTGTCAATATCCTGTCCATCATCGCCGCTTCCGGCAGGTTTGTCGATGCTTTGTTCGACCCTTTCATCGCTTCCTTAAGCGACAAAAGTAAAAATCCAAAGGGTCGCCGCATCCCTTTTTTGAAGTGGGCCATAGTGCCTGCGGTTATATTTTGCTGCCTGACATTTTATCCTTTGGTAATGGGTCAAAGCGGGCGAAATGCCGCCTGGCTCGCCGCGACCATGACCTTATTTTTTATGAGCGTTACGGCTTATATTATACCTTACAACGCCTTGCTGCCCGAACTGACTGAAAGCGCCGAAGAAAAGGTTAGGCTTTCGTCATTTCAACAGGCGGGCTTTGTTATCGGGATCATCATTGCGGCCTCCGTTAACAATTACGCTGACGGGCTGCAGTATTTCTTCCATGTCGCTAATCGCGATTCGGCGGTTCAATACACCATTTGGGGCTTAGCCATTGTCGCGGGGATCGTTATGCTGATACCGGTATTGGCCATTGATGAAAAGAAATATTCGACCAGTAAGCCTTCGCACCTGCCCATCCTGCTGGCAATCCGGAAAACGTTCAGCAACAGGAATTTTAAATATTACCTCATTTCGGATTTTACGTTTTACATTTCGCTCAGCATTGTTTCGAGCGGGATGCTTTATTTCGTTACCGTATTGCTGAACCTGCCCGAATCCGTAGGCGGCGGATTAATGGGCGCTATGGTGTTGTTTTCACTAGTATTTTACCCCGTTGTCAATTACTTCTCAAAACGGATAGGCAAAAAACCCCTTGTGCTAATCGCATTTGGCATGTTGAGCCTCATTTTTGTAATGATCTATTTCCTGGGGAAATTCCCGCTTACCTCCCTGACCCAAGCATATACGCTGGCGCTTTGCACGGCTTTCCCCCTGGCTGCACTAGGTATTTTACCTAATGCTATCTTAGCTGAAATAGCCGAATCTGACGCCAAAGCAACCGGTGAAAATCGAGAAGGCATGTTTTTCGCGGTAAAATACCTGTTTGTAAAAATGGGACAGACTTTGGGCATAGCGTTATTTGCTTTTCTTACCGTTTATGGTAAAGACCCGGGCCACGACCAGGGCTTAAGATTGAATGGTATATGTGGGTTCGCGCTATGCCTTATCGCGTTGATCTTCTTTAGCAGATTTAGAGAGGAAAGAAGTTGATTAGGTTGATTGAGAGAATGGTTGATTAAGTTGCAATCGTTTTAACCTAATCAACTCAATCCAACTTATTCAACCAATAAACTACCTTAAAGTATTATTAGGCCTCGCATACACCAGTTGCATCACATTGATGTTGCGCATGGCGAATGCGGCTTCGCAATAGCAGAAGTAGTAATTCCATTTGCGCACGAACGTATCATCAAAACCTAATGCCCTGATGGCCGGCAAATTGCTGTTGAATTGATCCAACCAAAGCTTTAAAGTTTGCGCATAATGCAGTCCCATATCTTTCAGGTCGACCATCGTCAGATCGCCGGTGCGATTGATAGCGCCATTGATGGCGGCCACTGAAGGCAAAAGTGATCCCGGGAAAATATGCTTTTGTATCCAATCCACCCCCTTGCGCAAACTGTCATACCTTGAGTCGGGAGAAGTTATAACTTGTAACGCCAGGATACCATTTTTTTTGAGCAGGTCGTGACATTTTTTGAAGTACACGTCCAAATATTTATGACCCACCGCCTCCAGCATCTCTACCGAAACGATCTTATCGAACTGCCCTTCCATCAGGCGGTAATCCTGCATTTGGATGCTTATTTTATCATTTAAACCGGCCTCTTTCACGCGTTCCTGTGCCAGTTTCAGTTGCTCTGCAGATATCGTTAAAGAGGTCACTTGACACCCATAGTTTTTGGCCATATAAATGGCGTTACCACCCCAGCCGCTGCCGATCTCTAAAACATGATCGCTTGGTTTTAAATGCAATTGCTGGCATAAGCGTTCATATTTAGCCAGCTGCGCATCCTGCAAACTCAAGTCGCCTTTATAAAAATAGGCGCTGGAATAGGTCATTGTCGGATCGAGAAAACTGGCGAAGAAATCATTGTTCAGGTCGTAATGCTCTGAAATATTCTTTTGCGAACCGCTGATAGAATTAGCCCTTTTGAAGTGTGATATTTTGTTAAACCACTTCAAAATATTGAGCATCACCGCCTGCGTTTTATTGCCCGAAACGGCGGGGTTATTCTCCACGTTCAGCAAAAACCATTTGATCACATTGGTGATATTATCTGTATCCCACAAACCGCTTACATAACCTTCACCAAAACCGATATCGCCGTAAAGAATCACCTGTTTGTAAAACTCATTGCTGTTGATGGTCACCGAAGCGGACACGTTCCCATCACCATTACCGAGCGACAAACTTTGACCGTCGGGTAGTGTAAGACGCATCCTGCCCATGTGCATTTTCGACATGATCCGGAGGACAATATCCTGGTAAAGACTATTTTTCTTGGTGAGGGTAAGGGTATCAGGCATAACAGATCTTTATTCCTACATACGAATATAGTTGATTACACGGTTTTATCCGCGACATAATTTTCCTTATAAGGGCGGTAAACTTCGCGCTGTAGCTCTTTATTTGATTCCTTTTTATGATAGGGTAGCTTTTTGAGCCACAATTTAAGCGCCTGCCAGTGGATGAGCGTGATGACTTTTAAAGTGATGAGCGGGAAGCTGAAAAAGTAAAGCAGGAGGTTGGCATCCGTCAACGGCTTGCGGCTTCCGCTTAGCGTACTAATGAAAAACCTTTTCCCCGCCTTATCGAAGTCGTCGATCCTGATCTGCAATTTCTCCCCCGGTATTTCCAGGTCGAAATCAAAGTTGGTATCCATATCGATGAACGGCGACACGTAAAAATATTTGCTCGTGTTCAGTTTGTAATGATCGCCCTCTTTGGTATCAGCCCCGAGGAAAAAGGGCTTCATTTCTAAAAACGTGTTGCAAATCTCCACAACCGAACAAATTGGCCGGTCGCTCTCATCATAACAAAAATAGAATGATACCGGGTTGAATTGGTATCCCAGCGTGCACAGGTTGGTGAGCACCATAATACGCCCCCTGCCGATATTAACGCCATTGGCCTGCAAATAATCACAGATGTGTTGCCGGACATTTTTAGTGCGATCTGGATTTTCTTTAGGTAACTGTAAATGGTCAATATCCCTGAAATTAAACAGGTTGAAACGATTGCGGCTCATGAATTTCATACGCTTTTGCAAAGTATCGATCTCATCCAGGTCCAGGTAAAACATAAACACATCATAATGGAACCAGTGCGGCTTAGGCGCCAGCCGGTGGTGCATTACGCGGGCTTTATAGAGACAGGAATTTAAAGACGCATTGGCCATTAGTTAAATATACGAATTAACGAAGCCACTATATTATGCTTAAGAGACTAACTAAATAATTCCATATTGTATAAATTGCCTTTTAAATGGGTATAAGCAATTTCAATATAGTGTTCTTTGAATAATCTTTTCTTTCTAGCATTCCATCCATATATCCCATCTTTCATTTCCTCGAGAGACCAGTCCGGGTTTTTATCCAAAAGATAGGCTACAGAAGCTAGGACTTCCAGAGACAATTCTGATTCAAAGCCTTCAATAAACTTGATTAGGTTTTTCAGACGCAATTTTTGTTCTGAACTTAATTCCTCATTTATATAAGTCTTAACTTCATTAAATTTTTCGTAATTTAATTTCAATGCCTCAAAAGCCTTAGCTTGATTTTGTTCTAATCCATTTAAATATGTCCCATTTAATGAATATAGTACATGACCTACGCCAATCGCATAGGGCCCATACAAATTAGCTTCAAATTTTAGTTTCAAATTCTCTCCCATCTTTTGCAAAAAGTAAGCTAGTTTATTAGCTGAAAAAAGACTAGTATTTTCACCTATAGCCTCATAATAAAACAGTGCATATAGTAGCATGGCTCTTGCAGGTGTTAACTTGGCTTTATGGGTGATTTGTTGTTTTTGTAATACAGATTTCACCGCAGAATTAGGTTCATAAACATAGATTTCAGCATTCAATGGTGCAAGATATTTTTCTATCATTGGCCTAACAACATTCCAATCCAACCCACCATTCCCACAGCCTAATGGTGGCAAAGCGATACTTTTAACGTTATTATATTCAATGTATTCTGATAATGCCTTTAAACCTAACTCAATATATTCGTAATGAGATGGTTGCTTCCAATGTTTTTTCGTTGGAAAGTTAATTATAAGTTTTTCACCTAAAATCACATTTTGGTCTTTAACTACTAATAATTCACCAATATGTACCAGTCCTTTTTTACAAGCATCATTATAAATCTTATAATTATTAGCAAAAGCCTCTTTGAATTGCAGGGCAATACCTTTACCCATAATCCCTACTGTGTTTACAGTATTGACTAAAGCATCGACTTGGGCATCTAATAAATTTCCTGTTACTATTTGGAACATTGTTGCTTTTAAAAATAGAAATAATAATTGTTTTTCATTGCAATTTTAACGGGGATATTCAAATTATTATCTTCTAATAATTGTTTGACGTTCACGCCTTTTTGTTTATTATAAACAACTATTTTGTTAATGCAGGTAATAGGAACATATTGATGAGCCAAAAACTCTGCTTGATACCTTCTAATCTTATCTGGGTCCTCCTCGGATTTCCTAAAGTCAGAGCCATCGACTGTTGCCCAGTCTACTTTATCTAAATCATTTAAGTTATTGAAATGTGAAGTAAGCTTCTTATTTGCTTGCCCGTCTGTAAAGAAAAAACGAGGGCAAGACTTTGCTAAATCATCAATTATGCCACAAAGATAGACAATATCGGTGGGTGCGTGCTTAGCAATCCCATTTTCGCCGGTTAAGATATTATAAAGCATAATTGATTGACGACCAAAATAAAACGGAACATAATCACCAATGTTGCCATATCCCGCTATTTTAACAGGGAATTCTTTTCGATAGTCTATTATTTCTGAATTACCGATATTCACATAATTCGGATCGAAAGATGGATGATTTCTGACATACATTCCATTTTTTAATATATGATCCAAATTATCAATATGGACAATTCTATATACTAATAAAGAGGATGTATCAAGTTTGGGCATAGCACTAAGCTACAAATTTATTATAATACCCTATAAACAGCCTTCCCCAATAACTGCCCACACAAATTTACCGCACTGGCAAAAGCATCCTCGTGGAACCCATATTTGAAATAGCTGCCGCAAAAATAAATAGGGCCATCCTGGTTCAAGGTATGCAATTCCGCCTGCGCATCGATGGCAGGAACATCAAACAAAGGGTGGTCGTAGTCGATCTCCGACAGAATCTTTTTTTCATCCAGGTCGTCGTGCGGATTGATAGAAACAAAGTAGTTTTTCTTATCGGATACCCCCTGCAATCGGTTCATCCAGTAAATGGTGCTGGGTTGCAATTGGCCGCTTTGCATTTTGATGCGGTAGTTCCAGCTGCTCCAGGCCAGTTTGGTTTTGGGCATCATACTTTCGTCGGTATGTAAAACCGCTTTGTTGTACTGGTATTTAAAGTTCGAGAGCAGGTGCTGTTCCTTGCTTGTCGGATTATCGAGCATCGCCAAAGCCTGGTCGCCATGCGCCGCGATGATCACCCGGTCGAATATCTCTGTTGAGCCGTCATTGGCTTTGATTTCCGCCCGGCCGTCTACCCGCCTTACGTCAATTGACTTGCGATTTACATGGATACGATCTTTAAAAGGCTTGATCAATAACTCCCGGTAGCTTTGGCTGCCGTTTTCCAAAGTGTACCATTGGTGCTGCGTATCGAGGCCCAAAAAACCATGATTTTGAAAGAAACGGATGAGTGTCACCGCCGGAAAGTCGAGCATCTGTTCCATAGGTGTCGACCAAACCGCCGAGCTCATCGGCACCAGGTATTTCCAAAGCATGTCGTCGCTATAGCCAAATTCCTTAATATACTGGCCGATAGAATAGCTGGCAAATTTTGGGTCGTCTAAAATCCTGGTGCTCTCTTTATTAAAGCGCCCGATCTGCATCAGCATTTTGATATATTTTGGACTGAAAATATTCTTTCGCTGAGCGAAAAGATAATTCAGGCCCGATCCGCTATACTCCAGACCGCTTGGCAAATGCTGCACACTGAACGACATGTCGGTTTTTTTCACCGGCGCGTTCAGTTCGGCAAACAGTTTGCACAAATTGGGATAGGTAACATAGTTGAACACCATAAAGCCTGTATCGATATACACCGGCTTGCCGTCCTCATCCACCGTTACCGTATTGGTATGACCGCCGACGTAATTGTTCTGCTCGTAGATAGTTAGCTCATCGCCCGGATGCAGAAAATGTGCGCAGCCCATGCCCGCGATACCGGTCCCTATAATAGCTGTCTTCATTTGGTGACGTCGTTTAAGGCCTCACCTAAATCCTCTCCAAAGGAGAGGACTTTATGATTCCGCTCATTTAAGCCCCTCTTTCCTGGAGAGGGGTTTGGGGTGAGGCGATATTTAGGCCGGTATTTCATTTGCCAACCGCGTTTAAAAATTGTTCGACCGCATAAGTGGATAACTGCCCGCCCGGCCCATATAGGTTATAGTCAAAGCCATGCGTGGCCAAGGGCAGTTGCAGCCAATAATGCTTTACACCATTTTCGGCGAGCTTTGCATCCAGTTTATGGGAATGTATCCAGGAAACTAATACATCGTTGGTACCATGAATGATCAAAGTCGGTACGGAATTTTTATCGACAAAAAACAAGGGCGAGCAATCATGATATTTTTGCGGAATTTTTGAATAAGGACCGCCTACGTAGGCATCCATTACCGCGCGGCTATTCATGATGAGCGGGTTTGAGGGGATGGAATATCCCCAAACCATATCCGCCGGACCGTAAAAATCGATTACGCCTTTTATATCTTTATCGTGCAAAGTATAGGCCGCCATCATGGCGATCTGTGAGCCGGCAGAGCGACCTAGGAATACAAATTTATTGGTGTCGATATGCAGTTCTTCCGCATGTTTGCGGAAATAGGCCAAAGCGTTTTTAATATCCTCAACCGGCGCGGGAGTTTGATATTTTGGCGCTAAACGGTAATTAATAGCCGCCACATTATAGCCATTATGGGCAAGATAGCTGTTCAGATCAGGCAACTGCTTACTGTCTCCGCTGCTCCAGGAGCCGCCATGCACGACGAGCAAACAGGGCCGTTTACCCGCTATTTGTGAAGGGAAAAAGTCAAGCGTCAGCGCGGCGCCGTCAGGATACGTTACGTAAGTTAGGATCTGGGTTTTGACGGTATCCTGAAATCTCAGGTTAAATAACTTCCCAAAACTGAACGGTTCAATATCATCTTTAGTAGCGCCAAAAGCTGATGCCATATCCTCTTTTATATGCCTTGATACAAGATAACACATGAAAATTGGTAAGAGAAATAAAAGCAAAGAGACAATGCCGATTACAGTTCCCGGTAATTGGTATTTATTCACCCAAAAGCCGGTGCCAAGCATCACCAAAGTGCATCCAACGAATACGAGGGGGAACTCGGTTACCGCTATAGCCATTAACCACAGGTGATAGGTTGGTGCTTTTAACAAAGCAAGCAACGATAGCAGCAACAATAAAATGAGGATGATCAGTCTTATCATAAGCTTGCTTTATGAAATAAATAATGACTCACGATCCACTCGTTGCCCTGGTTGTAGTTCCACAATTCGGCGCAAGCCATATAAAATATGCGCCAGTAAACCCACCATTTTAATGCGTGCTCTTTGCCGTATGTTTCTTCGAATAAGGGCATGATCTCCGCCTTATGTTCATCCATATTTTTCAGCCAGGCTTCGGATGTTTTGGCATAGTGTGTGCCGCTAACATGCCAGTGCTTTTCGACGGCCAGGTGATCGTTGAAGTAGAACAACAGATCGTCGCTCGGCATAATGCCGCCGGTGAAAAAATATTTGCTCATCCAGTCGGTATCATCTTTCACTTCGAACAGATAGGCGTATTCCTTATGCGTGAAAATATGGATAAACACTTTGCCATCCGTTTTCAGGAACGAGGCAACTTTTTGCATCAGCAATTGATAGTTACGCATATGCTCGAACATCTCCACGGATACAATGCGGTCGAATTGCTCATCAATGCTGAAAGTATTCATATCCGCGGTGATCACCGTTAAATTTGTGATGCCGCGTTGCTTTGCCTGGTCGTCGATATATTGCTTTTGCGTACGCGAATTAGAAACCACCTTGAACGTGCTTTTTGGGTATCTCGCAGCCATATACAGCGACAACGATCCCCAGCCGCAGCCCAGTTCAAGCACCTGCTGACCATCGGCCAATTCCGCGCGCTCACAGGTCAGCGCAAGCATATCATCTTCAGAAGTATCGATATCCGTAACCCCATCCTTCCAGTACCCGCTTGAATATTTGAGGTTTTTACCGAGACAATATTGATAGAATTGCGTCGGAACTTCGTAATGCTGCTGGTTGGCGTCGGCTGTATTGACCGCTATCGGCGAGGCTTTCAGTTGTGCGAGCAGCGACATTAAGTGCGCCTGCTGCGCTTCAACACCGCCTTTGTTTTCGTCTTTGAGGCGTTGTTTCAGTAGTTTACGGATACCACTTCGCAATAGAAAATCAGGAATTTTATTTTGTTCGATCAGTTTATCGTACCACATAGTTTACGTTGGACGTTTTACGCAGTACGTTATACGTCATCTTATTTTTTAGACAGTTACGTTATTGCCTGATACACGGATTTTGAAAGATAGAAAATTAATAAAATACGTACAACGTATTACGTCAAACGTTCAACCCTTCTTCTTGAACCACGGCACAAAAGCGCTGGTCGTTTTCTGGTATTCCCGGAAGGCATCGCCCCTCGAACGGATGGATTGCTCTTCGGTGATCGGGATGCCGGTGACCCGTAACAACAGGTACAAAATGATGGCCGGACTGATGATAGCCAGATAGCCATAAGGCGAAGCAAGCGCAAATACCAGGTACGACATCCACATCATCCATTGGAAAAAGTAATTGGGGTGGCGCGAGTAATTCCAAAGCCCCTGGCTACAGACTTTCCCTTTGTTGGCAGGGTCCTTTTTGAAATTACTTAATTGATTGTCGGCAATCCGTTCACCACTCACACTGATAGCCCATAATATAACCCCGGCCCACTCAATGGGCGATATTTTGGGACTGGTATTGAAGCAGATCACAAAAAAAGGAATTGCGAGCAAAACATTTGAAACCGCCTGTGCCTGGAAGAACCAAAAGAATGTGCGATCGGGATTTGGGCCCCACTCCCTGCGCAATTGCTGGTAGCGGCCCTCTTCCTCGTGAATGTGGCTAATGGTACGGATCAATATATAGGATCCCAGCCGAAGACCGGCGACTATTACCATCGCACATAACAACATTTTACGCGTTTCAAACCCCGGTGCAAGCAGCAGCAAAATGACAGCGATGACCGGGAAATTGTATGACCAGAAGATATCTACCACCCCTGCGTTTTTGATCCTGTGTGCCCAAAACCACACCAATACCATAATAACACTGCAGGCGAGAAGGCTGTAGGCCGCCAGCCAAATGAGCGAATGACTATCCATTTTGTTTGCTAAATAACTCTTTTAAGCCCTCGCCGGGTTTAAGCCTGAATAGCTGTATCAGCACGTAGGCACAGCTGGCGATGCTGCCTAAACATACGAGGAGTATGAGCCAAAGGATTTTTAGCCCGATGCTTTTTTCTTTAAAGCACACCCATAAAAAAATTACGGTTACGTTGGCATAAAAATCCCAGAGCGTAGCGCGCATCCAGGGGATTGCACCCAAGGCGTTCCATTCCTTAAACAAACTGCTTTGCAGGCTGGTGCTGATCACCACATAACACATCCACACCAACAAGACACTGAATATGACTTTTAGCGCGGTGATCATGCGTTAGGTTTTTCTAAGCTTAATGATCCGCATGGCGTGCATCAGCTTCATGATAGGATAAGTAGGATCTATTTCGAACCAGCGTTTGGAAAACTTGGCGTCGTTTGGCTTTTTGTGGTGATTGTTCTGGAACAATTCGCCCATCATCAGGAAATCGAACGGTAGGGTATTTTTGCTGTGATCGTCGTTATCGTAGTTAGAATAGCCGTATTTATGCCCGCACCAGTTTACAATAGCGCCATGTATAGGACCCATTAAATAGTGAATGGGTAATAGCAGGAACATCCACCAGTGGGTGGCGAACATAACATAAAATGCCGTATAGAACACGCCAAAACCTACACGCGTAACCCAATGATCGCCCACGCGGTCGACAAAGGCCCAGGTGGGGTAACGGTCTACGAACTGAGGTTCAGGCTCTATTTTGTAGCGCTGATAGCTTAGGTAAATTTCCTTGGTTTTCCACATCATGCCAAAAACATCCTTGATAAAATGCGGCGAATGCGGGTCCTTTTCGGTATCGCTGTAAGCATGGTGCATCCTATGCATAATGGCATAAGCACGCGGGTTTAAAAACGACGAACCCTGGAAGAGGAAAGTGCAGAAGTAAAACCACTTCTCCCAAAAGAGATTCATTTTAAACATTTTATGGGATGCGTAGCGGTGCTGGAAAAACGTCTGGAAAAAAAGGGATAAGAACCAGTGGCACAGGAAAAAAACTAATATGATCATGGATTTATAACAGAACTTTTAAGTACTTACGAAGTTTTTGGTTTCGCGGTTCAAAGTTCCGATTTTTTTTGATTTATATTTTATAAATTTATGGAACACAGTAAGCTACTATTTCAAATCACACGGCAGTAAGCTGGCCTCCCAAAATCCACATCATGAGCAATCTCTTATATCTTTTTGCCGCGCTATTGTTTTTACCAGGTTGCATGCCCCAACCCAATATACCGGCAAAAAAAATTTATAACAAAGATTTTAAATGGACGATCTCCATCCCGGCAGGTTTCAAGAGTTTGAATGCTGAGCAATTTGCAAAGCTTCAGCAAAAAGGCGCCGACGCAATACAAAAAACTTATGGCCAGAAGGTTGAGAATAACACGCGTATGATCTTTTCACTCAAGAGTGACCAATTGCACTACTTCGAGGCTAACCAGCAGCCATTTGATCCCACAAAAGACGGGGACTATTTGGCCACTTGCAAAGCTGTTGATGATATTTTGTATAATACTTTTAAGCGCCAAATGCCCGATAGCCCTAAGATCGATAGCACTTCGTCAACCGAAACAGTCGATCACTTATCGTTTCAGCGCTTTAAAATTACCATCGCATTCCCAAGCAAGGGGAGGCTCAACGTGGTTATGTACAATAGGTTATTTGATAAAAAGGAGCTTACCGTTACCATTATGTATGTAGATACCACCCGCGGGAACGCGCTGCTAAATGCCTGGCGCGGTTCGAAATTTGAATAATAGGCGGTTATTGCATTATCTAAGACTTCCCGTACCCCACATGCGCCATGCGTTCACCCATTTCTTTATAGGCTTCGTTCGCTTGCGGCGCCCAGGTGCCAAGTCCGTCGACATAACGATTGTACATGCAGAAAGCAGCTGCGATCAACACGGTATCGTGTATTTCCTGGTCGGTCGCTCCCTCTAAACGGGCCGCCGCAACGTCCTCATCAGTTACATGTTTGCCCCCTTTTTGAACATGATACGCTATGGTCAGCAACGCCCTTAACTTACTTGAAACGGGTGTATTGGGAAGGCCCGCCTTAATTTCATCTATTAACCCAAGTCCACTGCCCAAATGTGCAGCTGCAGCAGCTGCATGCGAAGTATGGCAAAAGTGACAATCGTTACGGTAAGATACCGACGCGGCTATGATCTCGCGCTCGCCGCTGGTGAGCGTTGACGGACCCCTCAGTAAAGTTTCGGCGAGCAATAGCAGCGGTTTTGCGGTTTCAGGGCGATAGTTCAATAGCCCCACAATTCCGGGCAATTCCTCGTTCAGTAATTTGATATGTGCCATATTCGGTGTTTATGTAATTCTTGAGTTAGCATGAAATTAATTGGTAAGGGCTTATTTATAAACACTTGACTTATATCCTTCCAAAGCACGCTGGGGCGCCCTGTTTGTGTAAAATTGGCGATCCTGCGGCGCCCAGGTTGCCAGGCCATCCACGTAACGGTTGAACATACAAAACGCTGCCGCGATCAGGACGGTATCGTGGATCTCAACATCGGTCGCCCCGTTATTGCGGGCCTCTTCTATCTGTGCGGATGTTACATTCTTTCCGCCTTTCTGCACGCTGCCAGCAATGCTTAACAGCGCTTTCATTTTACCACCCAGTTCGGCTGTTTTAAAGTCTTGTTTGATGCGGTCGATTTGTTCGATATCGCATCCCAGGTAATGGCCTGCCATGGCACCGTGTACATTCTGGCAAAAGAAGCAGTCGTTCAGATAAGATACATAGGCTCCTATTAATTCACGTTCTCCGCGGGTCAACGTATTGTTATCATCCCGAAGCAGCGTCTCCGCCAGTAAATTCAGTGACGCCTCTGTTTCGGGCCGGTAAGCCATCAGGCCCCGGATGCCCGGTAAATCATTGTTTAATTCTATATGTGCCATAATAAGCTTTCTAATTTTTTTGGTTGTGTGTATCGGGTTGAATGTTTTTGATCAGCAATACGGCCAGCAAGCCGATGATAAATACGAATGAAAAAATGAACAATGCATTGCCGTATCCGCCTAAGGCTGTTACCACTATACTAACCGTCAATACGGCGATACCTGTAAGTACACGGAATGCATTAAAGCAAAACCCGGTAGCAGACGCACGGATAGCCGTCGGAAACAACAAAGGGATATACATGGAAAGTATCCCCTGGCTTGCACCAAAGAATAACGCTAAAACGGCAATTTCTGCATAGATAATTGGCGAAAAAGAACTATTGGTTTTGAAAAGGATAAATGAAACGACGGAACAAACCGCAAAACTCATAATGAGCGATCTTCGAAGCCCCATAAAATTTATTACCCAGCCCGAGAGAAAGCCCCCGGTTAAGCCGCCCATTCCCATAAACATCATGCTTAAGCCTCCTTCTTTCTGTAAATTGGTGGTTGACAAGCTTTGTATCCATGTGGGCAGCCACGAAAAGATGGCCCAAAGCCCGATAAGCATGGTCCCGAAGATGAGAGAGCCTACAAGGAGCGCCCGGATGTTTCCGGCATGGAGTAAATGATTGGTGGGCTTTTGAAGATTAGATTTTTCGGAGTGAACATCCAGCCACAATTCCGACTCACTGATCAGCCAAAACCCCGCGATAGCGATCACCAAGGGGATGACCCCCACCATAAACGCCTGCCGCCACGAGGTGACAAAATAATTGATCGCCCCGGCTGAAAAAATACCTACGGGGATGGAAATTGACAGGATGCCCGTAAAAACGGCCCTGCTCCTTTCGGGCCAAACTTCGCTGATCAGCGTGAACGAGAGAACCAACAAGCCACCCATGCCGAAACCGCTCATAAAACGGCACAGTACGATTCCCCACCAGGTGTGCATGAACCCGGTAAGAATCGTAAATAAAGCGTACCCTGCAATTGCCAGTAAGAGTGATTTTTTCCTGCCTGTCCAATCGCCAATGACACCCCAAAGGAACCCGCCGGCCGCCCAGCCCAAAATAAACATCGAGTTGATAAAGCCACTGATATCGTTAAGCTGAGCGCTGCTTTTATTGCCCTGCAATTCCCTGACCACCACAGGCAAATAAACCGACATCAGTGTTGATATTATCCCGCCGAACATGTTGCCGGCAAAGCAGATGATGAACAATAGCACCAGGTTGGCTGATGTCGTTTGTTTGATTTCGGCGTTAACGGTTATTGTATTTTCCACGGGTAGGGTTCTATTTTTTTAAATGGTCATAGCCTTGCGGCAGGCGCGTATACCCGTGATGCACGATCCTATCAGCCAGTGTGTGGAAATACGCATCGTTGTCGGGCATCGCGGTCGCCATGCCATCCACGTAACGGTTGTACAAGCTGAACAAAGCTGCTATCAGCACAGTGTCGTGTAATTCCGTGTCGGTGGCTCCCCCGGCTTTAGCCCTGGCTACCATTTCGGGTGTAACGAGCTTACCGTTTTTCCCGGTCGCTGCTGCAATGGTAAGCAGCGCTTTCATCTTTTCACTAACCGGCGCCGACTCAATGTCCTCCTTAACCAATTGCGAAGTTGTCTTGTCGCCCAAAAGCAGGTCGGCGGCGGCCGTATGCGCCGTAGTGCAAAACCGGCATTGGTTACCGTGCGATACGATGGTAGCGATCAATTCCCGCTCTCCTTCTGTTAGTGTGGAAGGCCCGCGCATGAGTATTTGTGTCAGGTCGCGTATGGGCTGACCGGTATCTTTGCGGTATTCAAGCAAGCCGGTGATGCCCGGTAAATGCGATTCCAATTCGATATGTGGCATAATTCGATCGATTATATAATACACTTAATTCTTAATTCCCAATTCATTATACTTCTGCTGTAAAAATTGGTACCCTGTTGTTCGGTATTCGGGTGTGGATACTGTAAAATGATCGCCAGGATAATAGCCAAAGACAAAACCGGCGTCAACTTTCTTCATTTCACCATCAAGCAAGTGCACAGCGTAATTCAGTAAAAAATTATCCTGTTCGCCTACTGATACCCTTATTTTTCCCTGCAGGTCGGACTTAAGCTGCTGCCAGTTGGTTCGCACATAAAGGGAGATATCATAGTTTTTCCAGTGTTCAAAAACTGCCGGATCAATCTCGCCGGTCGCATCGTTCCAGAGGCTGCGCGGCGTACCATCTGTGTTCCTGGTGCTGAATACGAAGTTAAACGAATGCATTTGCTCGCCCCGCCATATCACATGCTCCATAGCGCACATGTCTTTAGCTAATATCCATGGGTAACGCCCGGCGATAGTACCGACCATGTGGTACGTGCTGTCTTTCGCATAGTACATATTCTTCTCGGTATACAGGTCGATCTGCTGGAAGCTCCTGAAATCAACCGGGTCGGGAGAGCTTGACCAGCATGCCGTGAATACTTTAGGGTAATGCGTTTGCAACCAAAGTACCGTCCACCCACCGCTACTGTGGCCTGTGAGCAGGCGGGCGGCATTGGTTCGGTATGTTTTTTCTACCAGGGGAATAAGTTCCTGCGTAAGCGCATCGCCCCAGGGGCCATTATTATCGCTGTTGGCATATACCGAGTGTCCTCCAGCGCAATTGCGGTCGAGAAAAACCCGGATGCAAGGTGTAGTATCTATCGGCGCGCTCGGGTCGTCTCGTCCTGAATAGCCGTGGTAATCACCGCCATATCCCGATATCCAGTACAATACCGGAAATTTCCGTGCGGGCTGTGTAAAATATTCTTTCGGGAGTATCACCGCGGCATTAACCGTTGTAGGCCTTTTATAAAACGCAGTCAGCATTGCTGAAGGCGCCTTCATTTCTTTTATGAATTGCGTTTCGGTAAAAGGGCGCTCTTTGTTGACTTCACTGCAAACGATATCGAACGACTGCTGCGTGTTTTTAGTGATCTTTACGACAACCGCGTCATTATACATATTGCCCGGACTTTCGCCTATGGAGCGGCCACCGTCATTCCTGTCCCAAACAACCTGCGCATGGTATATTCCTCTTTCAATATCCGAAAGAACAGTCGGGTAAAATGTGGCTGCATCATCGAATAATACTTTCTGGTTTGGCTTCACATTCTTTACCGATGTGGAAAAACAGGGGAACTTGAACACACCTACCATTTCATCTTTCGGGTTTTTGGAGTCTTTGGAGAGGTATAAAAACACCTTCCCCGAAAAGTTCGACCCGTAAGCAGCAGGAGTATAACTGGCGGTAAATTTTTGACCTATGGCCTGCAGGTAGCAAATGGCGACAATACAGGCTAAAAGAACCTTTTTATGGTTTATCATAAAACAAATTTTAAATGCTGACGCCATTATTCTTATTGAATAAAGGCGCCAGCATAGGTTAATTAATGTTCAGTTACAGGTAACGGGAATTCCGGCCATACCTGGTCGCCCGCCCTGTCAATCGGTAAGGTATTCAACAGGTTATACCTGCGCATATCTATCCAGCGATGGCCTTCGAAAGCCAGCGAGTACCTCCGTTGATTGAGCATTTCGGTGATCAAAGCATCGTGGTTGACAGCACCTGCGTAGTCGCCCGGGCCGTGAATGTTCCTGATCTTATTGAGCGCGGTTACCGCTGGCGCAAAATTTCCCAACTGGATGTTTGCTTCAGCATATATCAATATCAGTTCTTCATTCCTGATAATACCGACAGATGCAGTGCTGGTGGTATACAGCCACACGTCGCGGTCGCTTGATAGCCCGCTGAGGGATACCGCTGTTGCGCGCAGCGAAGTTTTATTGATCCGGTCGTCGCCAGCCGCAATATCAGCAGCATACGACGGATGTGCCACTCTAACCTCACCATTTTGATTTTGAGGAATGAACACAGGATTTAACTGATCGCCCGATCCGGTCCCAAACATGTGATAAACACCGGTATTGATATTACCGTTCAGATCAAGGAATGAGGTTCCCAGATCGTCGAGCGCGGCCTGCCACTTCTGCTGATATACGTCCACTCTTGCTGCCAAGGCCCGGTTAAATTTGGTTAAACCCGCAGCATCGCTGAAACCGGTAAACCCGGCCAGCGGGAATTGGACATCTGCACCGCTAAAATCGGTTTTCGCCGAATCGAGCAGCGCGCTGATGGCCGCCAGGCCCGCCGTATTATCCACGATCGGGCCAAGGTGAGCAGGATCAGCAACATTTACCCTGATGCCATTGGCATTGGTCAGGTTAAGGTTCATCAAAAGCTGGTAAGCTTTTATGGTCCGGGCGAAGCCAATATATCCCTGTTTCTGCGCGGTAGAAATGACCCTGGAATTATTGGCAGCCTGGATCAATATATTGCAGTTTTTTACTACAGCGTAGCGGGCAGCCCAGGGAAGCGCAATATAAAAGTTGCTTCCGTTCAACGTCGCGCCGTTTGCGCCAAGCAGGTCCAGAACGTAGCGTGGCTCGGAATTGGAGAAACGATAAGATTCACGGCCAATGATGCTTACGTCATCCAGGTAAAAGTTAAGTGCATTACGCATACCTGCCTCAGTACCTGTTACAAGGTTATTTAACTGTGCAGCCGTGGCATTTTTCGTCAGGTCTTCAATGGTTTCTCCATTCAGGTCTCCGTAATCTTTTTTACACCCGCCGAATAACAGGAGCGAGACGGAGAAAAGTGTTATGTATTTTTTGATATTTCGTTGCATGGTCGTCAATTTTAAGCGTTAAAAATTAAGTGAAACGTGTAGTGCTGCCTGCTTGCTGGATGGATAAGGATCTACATCTACCCCTGAGGAAAAGCCTGTTCCAAAGTTGGAAACCTCAGGATCGTAACCCCTGTATTTGGTGATAGTAAAGTAGTTGTGCAGCGACACCCCTACGTTTGCTGACTTGATAAATGACACCGGCAATTTACTGATAGTATAATATAAACCGATCTCCCTGAAACGCAGGTATGAAGAATTTTCAACGGTTTGATGCGCATCCGAGCCGATCTTCATCAATTCGGTAACACCATAAGGCAGGCCCGAAGGCGTTTTTTTGTCATAATCGGCGCTTGTGCTGCCAAATACGTTTTCAAGATAAGTCACGTCTACGTTCTGACCTCCGTATTTCCAGTGCAGCAGGAAACGCAGGCTCCATTTCTTAAAAAATGTGATCTCGTTATAAGTGCTCATTTGGAAACGGGGCTCAGCATTGCCCAAAACGCCAACACCCTGGCCGTTGAGCCCGATGATCTGCGTAGCCGATTTGCCTTGCTGTATCTGGTAAGTACCCAAAAGCACGCCGCCTAATGAGCCCAGTTGAACCGGGGGAACGACAAGCTTGGTCACGTCAGAGCGGTTAAACCAAAAATTGATTGAAGTATTCCAAACTATATTGGTTGCCTCAACCGGCCTGGCGTTTATACCCAATTCAACGCCATGGTTGGTCAAGTTACCCGCATTTATCCACAGTAAACTATAACCGGATGATGGTGGCGGGGTTGTCTGCAGCAAAAAGTCATTGATGTCCTTCGCATAATAAGTCACCTCAAAGCCCAACCTGCCTTTGAGTAAGCTAAAGTCGGCACCTGTTTCAAATTCGGTTTGTCTCTCTGGCTTGATATTCGGGTCGCCGGCTATTGTGCTTACCAGCAGACCGGGGTTTGAAATGTTGGCAATACCGAAGGCAGTAAATTTGCTGCCGTATGCCGGAACGTTGTTTGCCTGCCCGTAAGCCGCGCGCAGTTTCACACTTTCAAAAAGGCCCTGTTTGATCAGGCCCATATCCGTTAAGTTGAACGAGATACCGGCCTTCGGGTAAAGATAATATTTGGAAACGTCGCCGTTATTGCTCGACTGGTCGAACCGCAGGCCGCCAGTCAGCGTTACCGAGTTAGCGATGATCGCTTCTTCCTGTATGAATATCCCGTTATTCAAGTATTTGGTCCGCGTTTGCGTAGCGCTTAGCGAGCCTGCCTGGCTAACGTTTGATTGTCCGGATATAACTTGGCTGGCCACATCAAACAGGTTGTTGTAATTGCCGGTCTCACCGGTAATACCTGCTGATGAGGTCAGCGAGAACTTGCCCGCTGGCGACCAGGTGTTCACCAGCGATAAAATGTAATTGGTATTCAGATTTTTAGTGAACCCTTGTATGGACTGACCTTTATTTATTGCCTCGAACTGTAGAACGCTCGGGAACAGCACGTCAGTTTGCAGGTTATAAAAGTCGAAACCGCCGCGTGCTATAAACTTGGTATTGCTTTTCTCGCTTTTTTGCAGGCTAATATCCAAATTAGCGCCCATAGTAAACCGGTTCACCGATTCATTATTCTGCATCAGCGCGATGGTTTGCAAGGGATTCGAAGCTGCAAATGGATTATTGGGGTAGTTCCCCGCAGCATCCGGGTGCAGTTGCGCAAATTGTGGGGTCGAAGACAACGCTATGCCGATGCTTGTTCCCGAGTTGTCATTACCGAAGATACCCCTGTCGGCCGATGAATTGATGTAGTTGGTGGTAAGGCCCAATTTAATGTCATCAGTAAGCTTGTGATCAAGGTTGAGCCTTACATTGGTGTTGTTGTACCCGGTACGGTCCACCAATCCCCCGTCATCTTCCCTCCCAACAGAAAAATAATAGCTTGTGCGGTCGGTTCCGCTGTTGATGCTTAAATGTGTATTGGTGGCCAGTGGTTTATGATCGTAGACTTCCTTTTCATAGTCGTATATCTGGCCCTTGGATTGAGCATCGTTAAACATTTGGGTCAGTGTTGCCGGATCTCCGGGCAATGACGCCGCTGTCTGGGCGGTAAACTGCCGTGTGCCCAATAGTTTGATCGGGCTCGAGAAACCGATATCCTGCGATAGGGTTACGTTGGTTTTGCCCTGTTTGCCTTTTTTGGTGGTTATGATAATTACACCGCCGGCCGCCTTTGAGCCGTAGATAGCGGCAGCAGAGGCGCCTTTTAGTATTTCGATGTTTTCAATGTCTTCGGGCCGCAGATCGGCGATACGGCTTGACGGGTTGTCCTGGTTAGACGTAGCACCACCCGGTCCCGCGAGCGTTACCGCATTTAATCCTCCTGATGTTGCAGAATTGTCCAGGTAAATTCCATCGACAACATACAAGGGTTGGGTATTGCCGAAAACCGATGTAACGCCGCGCAGCTTTACGGATACGCCGCCGCCTGGAGCTCCGGAGTTTTGATTGACGTAGGCGCCCGTTATCTTGCCTTCAAGCGCCGCATCGAATGTTTGCGCCGGGGCGACGCCGTTCAGTTCCTGTGAACTGATCTCGCCTACGGCATTCGCCAAATTCTTTCTTTTTACCGACGTCGCGAGACCTGTTACCACGATCTCATCGAGTTTTGATACGTCTTCTTCGAGTTTGATCTTTAGGTTCGACTGGCTGCCGACGGCTATCGTTTGCGTTTTGTAGCCCACGGCACTGATGACCAGCGAGGCGTCTCCGCTCACCTTGATCGAAAACCAGCCGTTAGCGTCAGTGACTGTAGCCTGTGTGCTGTTTTTTACCGTGATGGTTACACCGGGCACGGTGTTATTAGCTGCGGTGACAGTACCGGTAACCGTCCGGGTTTGCGCGAATAGCGCAAACGGGAGTGCGGTCATGAACAGCCACGTTATGATATAGTGTAATTTATGTTTCATGGTTGTGGTTTTGGTTGAGTATTTAGTTGATGATTTAAATCTTAAGCCTGTTGCCCGTCCGGAACAGGTTGTTTGTTTGTAAAAATGTGATTGCCATATCCCTTTTCGGCAATTTGCCGCGCTCTTAACGGATAGGATGACAAGTCTGATGGCGTGTCTGAGGCGAGCCCATCAACATACCGGTTAAACATGCAGAATGCCGCAGCGATCAGTACCGTGTCATGGATGTCTTTATCCGTCGCACCAGACTGTTTGGCATTTTCTACTTGTTCTGTCGTTACATTCTTACCTCCTTTTTGAACGCTGCCGGCAATGGACAGTAAAGCCCTTAGCTTGTCGGATACCGGTGCGTGATCCAGATCTTTGATCACCTCGTCCACCAGTTCGTTGTTATCGTTGAGATAACAGGTGACAATCGCGCCATGTGAATGCTGACAGTAGAAACAGTCGTTAAGGTGGGACACGTAAGTTGCTATCAATTCCCTGTCGGCCATGCTCAGGCCTTCGTTTGAACGCAGCAGTAAGTTAGCCAGTTCACCCATGGGTGCGGCCGTTTCGGGGCTAAAAGCCATCAATGCTCTGATGCCCGGTAAGTTTTGGTCTACGTTGATGTGTGGCATGTTTTTTTAATGAATCAAATTTGTTAAAGCAGTTGCCGGCGTTGCCGAATTTATCCGCTGGCCGGGCAATTATTTTATTGCCGGGCAAACGTCGTTGTTAACCACCTTAAATGTTGATAATGCGATAGCCGGGAGTTCGGGGCTTTGCAATGGGCAGCAACCCGATCAGACCAAATACATCATACCTATATAAGGCATGCTTATTAGTTCCGACTAAAAAATCAAATCAGGAGTGGGTATTACCGGATTCCGGCGGTTGGCAGGGCGTGCCAATGAATGGTTTGATTATATTCAAAACAGCGTAACGGGGTAAAGCTCTCGCTCTTTCGGCCGTAATAGCTGCCTGGTAGTACGTTACGGGGTAATTATATTCGTCAACGCTTTTCTTTACTACTATAGAATGTGCCTTTTTGCTCATTGGGATATCGTCCACATACCTTGCACAGATTATATTAGCTTTTATCAGCCGGGCTTTTTCGGTATTGGGAATGCACATCAGGAACATGGTATCCCTCGTCATTTTCAATTCCGCATAGTTATAGTCATTATTCTTTAATTGCACCTGCCCGCTGATAGGTGCGTACTCCACCCAATCCTGGATATTCAAATGCACAGGTATTTTTACTTCTACCAGGTCGGCTTTCTTGTAGCGATTTGTATTGATCCGTTCGTTGATCGAGTGATCGGAACGATAAATCAAATATTGGAACAACAAAGCATATCCTCCTGTATTAAACAGGAGCAAAGCCAGCATTGCCATTGCCAAAAACTTTTTCAAACTAAAGGGTCTAATCGGTATTGAAAATAAAAGTATTGCAAAAAAAGTGATTTTACAAAATCCGGGTGCGTTTTTAGCTAGCGCCCCGCTTTTTTGCCAGTGTTTACTGCGCTTTCACAAACTTCAGCGCGTACGAGTCCAGGCAATACCGCAGACCGGTAGGCGCCGGCCCATCATCAAAAACATGGCCCAGGTGAAGGCCCGTGCTGCGTTCCACCACCTCATCGCGCTCCATACCTTCCGAGTTGTCTTTCACGATCATGATGAGTTTCGGATCGATGGGTTTGAAAAAGCTCGGCCACCCCGTGCCTGAATCATATTTCGCATCCGAGCTGAACAGCGGTTTGCCCGTGGCAGCGCTCACATAGATGCCTTTTTCGTGGTTGTTCCAGTAGGGATTATTGAAGGGCGTTTCGGTTCCTTTTTGCACCATAATGTAATATGCCTCAGGCGTCAACACCTTTTTCCAGTAGGTATTTGGTTTGGCATCGGGGTAGGTTTTTATGTCTTCAGAGCTGCCGGGAACCACCTTTCCACCGGCAGGAATTTGGCTGCAGGCGCCAAAAAAGGCCATTTGCATTAAAACAACAATAGGTAAAACTTTTTTTACACTCATTCTCATAAAGTTATAATTATTTTTATATACATTTATACTCGTATTTGTAGGGTAACTCCGTACACTTAAAATATAACAAAATACGTTTCGTCTTTATTATATTTTAAGTGTACGGAGTTGATGTCCCGTAGATATGTATCTGTCAAAAATCAGGACAGTTTAGGTATCGGGTGATATAGTACTGATATGCAGCGGGTAATTTGTTTCCCGTTGAAGTGAATTTTTTGTATTATTGTAGAATATAATACACATCATAAATTGGCTGGTTTTAAACCAAAATCTTTTAAATTGGTCAATAGCGTATAATTGAGCCATATTTAATAACAAGGCATAGTTTTTGTTTTACTTTTTTGCTAAATATAAATATACCCAATATGAACGGCGGAGGCTTAACATTAGTAGGAGTAATCATCACAGTATTACCCATCGTATTAATAATCGCGACAGTGATTGTGCGGGGTAAGAAGTTATTTGATTAATTTATTCCTTACATCCCTTTAGGGTGATGCACTGCAGCAATTAAAAAACCGCGATGTATTCTCCCGTTTGCTCCATCGTTCGAGCAATCCTTTTATCGCTTATTTTTAAAGTTCAGGTAACGCGAGGGTTTAGAGGCCCTTTTTTCGTGTTATGCCTTTTTTTCTTTCCTTTCGATCGTCCCGGTAAGCGTGAGTTTAGCTATGCGCTCTTCCATGGTTTCGGTGGTCAGCCGCTCACGGCCCAAACTATCTACCATAATAGGGAAGGCAAACGGCGTAGGCTGGTAAATTTCCTTGAGCACTATGCTTTGCTTAATAATCCGCTGCAGCGCTGCCCTGAGCCTGAATTCCTCCAATTGAAACGCCAGCGCTTCATTATAAGCCTGCCTCACCAGCAGGTTGCCGGGGTCGTATTCGCTGAACACATCAAACAGCAGCGAGGAAGACGCCTGTAAATGCCGGTTCTTTACTGGCTGCCCGGGGTAACCAGTAAAGACCAGGCCACCTATGTGCGCGATATCGCGGAAACGCCGCCGGGCCATTTCGTTGGCATTCAAACTATGCAGGATATCGTCGAGAAGATTGTTGATCGAGAAGAATTCGGCGTCTTCCAGCGCCTGTTCAATAGGGATATCTTCATCAGCAAGCAGTTCGAATCCATAGTCATTCATGGCAATTGAAAACGAGAAGTTCCTGATCCGCGAAATGCGGTAGGCCAGTAATGAAGCCATGCCCTCATGCACCAACCGCCCTTCAAAAGGATAGAAAATAAGGTGGTGCCCATCCTTTGCCCTGAACGATTCGATCAAAAACTCATGACTTTGCGGCAAATGCGACAATTCAGCCTGTAGTTTGAACAGGGGCTTGAGCGCAATCACTTCCTCGTCGTTTTCTATACCGTGCGCTACTTCGTCCAGTTTATCCCTGAATACGGCTGAAAGCTGCGATGACAATGGCATTCTGCCACCCATCCAGCTCGGGATCAGGCCCTTTTTCGCGTTCGATTTTTTTACGTAGGCGCTCATTTCCTTAATACGCACGAACTCCAGGTTTTGCCCGGCGAACCAAAAACTATCACCCTCTTTCAATTTGGATATGAACGACTCTTCTATCGTACCCAAACTTTTGCCGCTCAGCCACCGTATCCTGATGCTGACATCGCTCGTAATGGTACCAATACTCAACCTATGCCGCATGGCTACCCTGCGGGTGTTGACTTTATACAGGCCGTTGTCGATCTCCACTTTCAGAAATTCATCATATTGCGCCAGTACCTTACCGCCTTTCGTAATAAAATCCAGCAATTCGTTAAACTCCTTCCGGCTCAAATCGGCAAAAGCATAGGTTGATTTTACTTCATTAAAAAGCTCATCGGCCCTGAAGCCATCCGATACCGCCAGCGTCACCATGTATTGTATCAGCACATCCATGGAAAGCAGCATCGGGTCGCGGCTCTCATAAATCCCCTGTTTAATGCCTTGTTTTAACGCCGCGCCTTCCAATAACTCCAGTGAATGCGTTGGTACAAACCATGCTTTGGATATAGCTCCAGGCGCGTGCCCGCTACGGCCGGCGCGCTGCATAAACCTCGCGACACCTTTGGGGCTACCCACCTGCACCACGCTGTCTACCGGGCGGAAATCAACACCAAGATCAAGACTCGAAGTGCATACAACAACTTTTAGCGCTTCGGCATGCAAGGCTTGTTCCACCCAATTGCGCAATTCGTTATCCAGCGATCCGTGATGCATGGCCATGATGCCGGCGTACTCGGGGTAATTGTCCAGGATCGCGTGGTACCAGATCTCGGCCTGCGAACGGGTATTGGTAAATATCAGCGTGGTATTGCTTTTGGCGACAATATCCATTACCTGCGGCAGCAGCTTTACGCCGATATGCCCCGACCAGGAAAAGCTCTCGATATTTTCGGGTATGACAGATTTAATGACGAGCTTTTTGTCTACATATGCCCGCACCATTTTGATATTTTCCTTTGCGAAATCATTGCCCAGCAGCACATCCACCGCTTGCTCCAGGTTGCCGATGGTAGCGGAGATACCCCATATTTTTAGTTTGCAGTGGGCAGTGGGCAGTGGGCAGTCTTTTCCTTTTCTGCTGCCAACCGCAAACTGAGAACTGCCAACTGAAGCAAGGGCCCTCAGCCGTGACAGGCCAAGCTCCACCTGCACGCCGCGTTTCGTCCCCAGCAACTCGTGCCATTCATCTATCACCACCACCTGCAGGCTTTGGAATATCCTGAAATATTCCTTTTGTGCCAGCATCAGGTGCAGACTTTCGGGTGTGGTGAGCAGCACCTCGGGCAGCTTGGTTTTTAAAGCCTGCTTTTCAGCGGCGGACGTATCCCCGGTGCGTGTCATGATCCGCCAGGGCAGGCCGATCTCGTCGCATACTTCCTGCATCGCTTTGCGGATATCGTTGGTGAGCGCGCGCAACGGGGTTATCCAAAGCATCAGCAAACCATTGTTCTGGCGGGTTTTATAAGTATCCGGGTATTGATTGATGTAGCCGGCCAAAAAAGGCAGGAAAACAGCAAAGGTTTTACCGCTTCCTGTAGGCGCGTTCAGCAGGCCTGAATTGCCTGAAAGATAGGCATCCTCCATTTCCTGCTGGAAAGGGAATTGCTGCCAGTTTTTTTGCCTGTACCATTGCCGTATGACCTGCTGACCTATAAACACAAATTCCACGAATTAATAACGAATTGAAATTAGTGTAATTCGCATAAATTCGTGGAATTAGTGTCCTTAATTCTTTTTTTCCGGCAACAAGATCAGTTTGATCAGGTTTTTCTCATCAAGATACTTATTTGCAGCATCTTTTATGGTTTGAACCGTGGCTTTTTTCAAATCGGGTATCCAGCTTAGCGCGGCATCCGGGTTTTCCTGGTTTTGAACCGAGCTTCTCAGATGATCCTCCCAGAACGAGTTCTCTTTGAGATCAACCTCGATCGCCCGTGTTGTTTCGGCCTGGAACTTCTGTACATCCGCCGCTTCGGGGCCATTTTGTTTGATCTTGTTGATCTCTTCTATTGTCGCCGCTATCAGCTTATCCACATTAGCAGGCGCGCAGCCAAAGAAAACCGTGATGCTGTATCGCCCGTTTGGCAGTTTGGTATGACTTGCCCTGACACCGGGAGCATAGGTTTCGCCTTCCTTTTCGCGTAAGCGTTCTATCAATTTGATATTCAATATTTCGGTAAGCGCGTCTATCTGGAGGTTATTATTATCGTTATAATCATAATCGCCATTAAATACCAGCTGTACGCTGCTCTTATCGCCTATACCCTTGTAAACGTTTTTGGTAATAGCACCAGCAGGCGGCTGTATGCCCAGGTTCTTGTAGGTTTCCGCTCCCCCGGAAGATGGCAGCCCGCCTAAGTATTTTTCCAATAAAGGCCTGATCTTATCCACATCAAAATTGCCTACCAGTACAAAGGTGAAACCATTTGCATCGGCAAACCGTTGTTTGTAGAAGGCAAAGGCCTTATCGAGGCTGGCGCTGTTCAGATGCTCCGGCGTTACGATCATTCTCCTGAAATTATGATTGCTCATGATAGCTGAAACCGTATCCTGGAAAACAGCAGTCGGGTCGAGGCCGCGGTTCGCCAACAGCGATTTGGTCTGACTAACGTTCGATTGCCAGATAGCCGGGTCCTTGCGTGGTTGTGTAAAATACAGGTAAACCAACTGCAACGCTGTTTCGAGATCCTTCGGCGACGAACTTCCGTTTATGCCCTCGGAAAGTTCGCGGATATACGGCGATATACCAACATTTTTACCGCTCAGCATTTTATCGAGTTGTATTTCGGTGAAATCAGCGAGCCCGCTGTTGCCTATCACACCGGCAGCCATATTTGCCGAGGTGAAATCCTCGTCGCTTGCCAGCGAAGTGCCGCCGAAGTGGTAGCCGTCTATCAGTATCTGGTCATTTTTAAACGTAGTAGGTTTTAATATCACCTTCACACCATTGCTCAGAGTAAGTGTAGTGGCCGAAATAAGCGAGTCTTTTTGAACCGATACCGTTTTACCCGGAGTCGGTTCTTTGTCCAGGAGTGGTTTGTTGCTTACATTATCCACATAAGGCTTCACATCTTTTCCGGCGCTACTTATCCATTCAAGCAGTGTTTTTTCATTGGGCAAATTGGCCTTTTCCTTATCGGGCGCTTCTACAATAACCGCTCGGTTTTGGTCGCTGATGTATTTGCCGGCCAGCTCGTTAATTTCACTTAGCTTGATCTTATTAATATTGTCCTTGTAAAAATTGTACTCCCAGGCGATGCCGGGGGTGGCGTCCCCTTCTAAAAAGTTCTGCTCGTATTCCTGCACAAAGTTTACCGACCTTGTTTTATCCCGTTCCTTGTAACCATTTTCCATTTGGGTCAATGCATCTTGCTTGGCACGTTCAAATTCCGTTGCCGTAAATCCAAATTTGCGGGCACGTTCGGTTTCAGCAACCAGCGCTGTTACGGCGTTCTTAAGCTCACCCGGCTTAGCCAGTGTAACCGATGTAAAAGCGTCCTGGTGACCAAGGAAGCCGCCATAACTTGTAAATCCGACAATGAATGGCGGGTTAGCCTGCTGCCTTAATTCGTTTAAACGGGAATTGAGCATAGCGTTGAACAAATTATTGCGCATGCTCTGCAGGTATTCATTAGTGGTGCGGATTTTGGTTTCGGGATGCCTTACTACCATCTCGAATATGGTGCGCGGAAACTCCTTGTCGGTAGCAATCTTGACTGCCGTGCCAGGTGAAGGAGGCACAGAATACTTGGTGCGCGGCTTTTCGTTTGCCGGATCTTTCAGCGGCGAAAAATCGTCTTTTATCAGTTGCTCAACCTTTTTTGGATCAAAATCCCCAACAGCAATTACAGCCTGCATATCGGGCCGGTACCAGTCATGGTAAAATCGTTTGATGGTTTCCGGTTTGAAGGTTTTTAAAATATCCTCTTTACCTATGGGCAGGCGCTGCGAATAACGCGAATTGTTAAGCAGCACAGGCAGTATCTGGTTTTGCAGTCTTTCCTGCGCGTTTTTCCCTCTCAGCCGCTCCTCTTCCAATACTACGCCGCGCTCATCGTCAATTTCTTTCGGGTCGAAGGTTAAATACCCGGCCCAGTTAGCCAGGATATCGAAACCTTTTTCAAACACTTTAACGCTGTCCGTCGGCAACGGCAATTGGTAAACCGTTTGATCAAAAGAGGTAAAGGCATTCAGATCGGCGCCGAATTTCACGCCGGCTTTTTGCAGGTAATTCACCAGTTCATTCTTCGGGAAGTCGCGGGTCCCATTAAAGGCCATGTGCTCGGTAAAATGCGCCAGGCCCTGCTGATCATCCGTTTCCAATACCGATCCGGCTTTGTTTACCAAATACAGGTCGGCCCTGTTTTTGGGCTCGTTATTTTTTCGGATATAATAGGTCAACCCGTTAGGTAAATGCCCGATGATCACATCCGGGTCGACTGGAAGCAGGTTACTTTTGAGCTGGTCTTTACCAAGCGGCTTTGACCTGGGTGATGGTGTTAATGTTTTCTTTACCTGGCCGAACGTAAAGCTCGCGGTAACTAACAGCGATAAGGCTAATAGGGAGATTTTTCTAAGATTCATGTTCTTTATTTTGGTTGAACGTTTTACGTAATAAGTTTTACGTTTTTATTTTCTTACTTTATCAATCAGGTTAATGTTCATAGCTCTAACCTTGTTAAGCTGTTCCTGGATAGCCACGAACTGATCTTCTGATAGATAATCTAAGTCTTTGGCTAATGACGTCAAATAATCCGTTTCATTGGTCGACCCGAGTGCAATTTGCAGAAAATTTGCGAAATCTTTTGATGTATATCTTCCGCAACCTTCAGCTATATTACAAGGCATTGATACCGCCGCCCTTCTTAGTTGAGACGTGATGCCGAAAATCGCTGTTTTTGGGAAATCTTCCGATAATTTATAGATTTTCAAAACGGCTTGATGCGCCTCCTGCCACGATAGCAAGTCTTTAAAATTTTGCATGATGATAAGATTTTGATTTAATTTCCTAATGTAGGATTTATAAACAAACTTTGAATATCGTAAACATAAAACGTATTACGTAAAACGTATAACCTTATGAACGCGAATCTGCAAAAATTGGTGACTATCGCACAGAAACCCGAAAAACTCGGCATCGGCCTGATGTCGGGCACTTCGCTCGATGGCCTTGATATTGCTTTGTGCAAATTCACCGGCAATGGGCTGGATACCCAATTTCAATTACTGCACTTTACTACGATCCCCTATCATCAGCATTTTAAGGAAGAAGTTCACGCGATTTTCTCGCGTCGGTTGGTCGACCTGGAAAAGGTTACCCTGCTGAATGCCTATATCGGTTCTTTTCATGGCGAACTGGTTTTGCAGGCGCTTGAAAAATGGGGCGTCAAACCCGGCGAGGTTGACTTTATAGCCAGCCACGGGCAAAGCATTTACCACGCGCCGAAACGTCTGCATCAGCAGGCGGAATATCCCAATGCCACGCTCCAAATAGGCGACGGCGATCACATCGTAGTAAAAACCGGCATTTTGACCATCAGTGATTTCAGGCAAAAACATATTGCCGCCGGCGGCGAAGGCGCGCCTTTGGCCCTGTACGGCGATGTATTATTGGCAAGCAAACCGGGCGAGGACCGCATCTTGCTCAACATTGGCGGTATCGCCAATCTTACTTACCTTCCGGCAGATAGCGATCTGCACAAAGTGGTTTGCACCGATATCGGACCGGGCAATACGCTCATCGACGCTGCATGCCGTGAATATTTTAACAAGCCTTATGATAAGGATTCGATGATCGCCCTTTCGGGATTGGTAAATGATGAGTTGCTGACAGCTTTACTCGATCATCCCTTCTTTGGTGAGAAAGCGCCCAAAACTACTGGCCCCGAATTATTCAACCTAAGATATGTCGACGTTGCAAAGCAGGCGGCAGGCATCGTAGACATACGCCCCGAGGACTTGGTCTGCACCCTGAGCGCTTTTGCCGCGCGCACTATTGCCGATTTTATAGAAGCTTATTTCCCGGCCGATAGCAAGCTGTTCGCCAGCGGCGGCGGCGCGAAGAATTATTTTGTGACGACCTATTTGAAACAGCTATTGCCCAAAGCCTCATTTGCAGATACGGGCAGCCTCGGCATTGACCCGGACGCGAAAGAGGCTATCCTGTTTGCCTTGCTGGGTAACGAAGCACTATCCGGTGAACCGATAAAGATCGGTACAAACCCGGCCGTGTTAATGGGGAAGTTTAGTTTGCCCGCATAGCGTTGGTTTCATCACGAATAAAATGTAATTTCATAAAGCTTAAACTAATCACCATGGCTGCCAGAGTTTTCACCATTTTTATTGTACTGAGTTTGATGGTGTCATGCCATAGGCATCTGTATTTATATGATAATGGTTATAAGGGTGAATCTAATTATGATGGGTTTTACGTAGTCGATACAATAAGGATAGCTGACCCGGTCCGGATATATTCTTCTAAATATGGCGGAACTTTTATTGTCTCAAAGGCAATTTTAAACGAGTATAAAGGCAAGAAAGAGTTTTTCTATCGGCCGGATGTATTTATATATGGCGACGGATTTTATGTAGATCTGCCGTTAAAAAATTTCAAAAGATATAAATACCCGGATGATGGCGGATGTACTTTTGAAAAATGGCAGCAAAAAGATAGTGACCTAACTTTTCAAGAATTGTCTCCCGCGCCAAAGAAATTTATTCTGGGTTTAATAGGCGCTAATCATTTTTACAAAAAGCATATCGCCTTCGATGGACACCAGTTTGTTTACCATGAAAAGAATTATAAGCTACTTTATAATAAATTAAGGTAACGATATATGAGTTGGGACAAGATTAAAAACAACTCTTTATCCAGTTAATAAAAGTCATAAAATTATGGTCAAGTGAAAGCCATCCACCAAAAGCCGTAGCCACGACAACAATAATGAATTTCCAAAGCCCTATGAGCCCTTTTTTGCCATATATTATACCATTCTTAATAGCATATTTTTTGGTGTATAAAACAAATTTACTTTTCGATAATCGAAAGAATAACACCTAAAATCTATTTCTATGTCGGGATTTATGATTAGTTATTAACTCATCAAATGACATCGTTGTGCTCATGTCAGCAATTGGAATATCACCAAAATTGCTTGCTTCGTAAATAACATCGGGTATTTTCTCAAAAACATAGGTAGGGTTTTTCGATAAATAATCTATCGCCCTGTCCTCTTCAAACGTTCCGACTTCCCTTTTATCTATCCTGCTATTAGTCTGAATAGGCTCATACACATAATACAGGTTCCTTTTTTCAACTATATCCCATAAACCAGGCGGGTAACTTTGTCTATCATGCCACAAAGCATCAACTATTTCATCCTTGATCTTGTGTTTGATTTTTATGGGCATAAAAAAGAGGCTTTGGTTTAGCCTCTAATATAGAAATTACTTGTCGTCTTTTTTAGGCTCTTTGGGTTTGCCTAAGAACGATGCTTTTATTACTTCATCAAACGTGCCGTTAATCTTTAACGTGCTTTTTTCGTAATGCTCCGGCCTGCCTTTCGGCTTTGTTTTCTTTGCCATAATTCAAAGTTAAGCAATTAGGTTAGTATAAGTCAAACGGATGTTATTAACTCTTTTAAAGGCATCTTCAAAACGGGTTACGTCTGCAACCTTGCGGCTATTGTAACGGAAACCAAACTCATTGCAATACCTGTGTAAGTGCTTAGGAGAAACGTTGTGATATATACCGATAATACCTCTTTTCAATAATGACCAAAAGCCCTCTATACAGTTGGTATGATCTTCGCCCTCTGTGATGTAGTTACCGTCAATATGTTTAATAGCAACGTGATTGTAGTTAGCTGATAAGCCATTGTAACCCCTAAAGCTATCGGTTACGATTTTAGCTTCCGGCTTTACATTTGCTAACATAATGGTATGTAGTGTTTCGGTGTTGGTATTTTCAACTACGAAAGTTTTAACGCTACCGTCACGCTGTAATAAACCCACAACGGCGGTTTTATCAGCATGTGAGCGACCTTGACTTTTAGCGGCTTTCTTTGATGCATGGCGGTTTTTGTTTTTGCCACCTACAAAGGTTTCATCAATTTCTACTGTGCCATCTAACATTTCAGGTGCATTGTTTTTAAGCATTTCGCGCACACGGTGCAATAAGAACCAAGCAGTCTTTTGAGTGATGTTAAGGTCACGGGCTAACTGGTGAGAAGAAATACCTTTTTTGTGAGCAGTAGCTAAGTAGATAGTAGCAAACCACAAGCGCAATGAAATTTTAGTGTTCTCGAATATAGTACCAGTAGTAACGGTAAATTTCTTCTGACATTCTTTTGCCTTGCATTTGAAACCTCTGTTTGTTACATAAGCACCAACGTTGCCGCAATGAGGGCAAGACGGAGTATCGCTCCAACGCTGATCGGCTAAATACTGGATGCAGGTTTCTTCGTTCTTGAAGAAGTCTAACACTTGGAGCAGGGATTTGAAGTTAGTTGTCATTGCTTTACCGTTTTGTTATACAAATGTAAACATTTGTCCCAACATCTTCCAAATTTATTTGAAAATAGTTTTGATACTATCTCGTTTTTCTGTACGGAATTTCGACAAAATACAGAAAATATAAAGATTTTTTTGTATATTTACAAGCGTAATCTTGTTGGTAAATTTTATTAGTTTGTTTAAAACTAAAATAAGTTACCAACTATTTTCGTTTCTTGAGTATAGCGCCTTCATCAATGCCAAACACCTACAAAAAACCCTTTCTAAGTCAAGTTATTTTTCAAGCAAACTATAATATTCCGGTATTAAAAATTGACGTTCCTCCCAGACTAAGAGAGATATGTACTGCTTTGACAAAAAAGGAAATAAAGGAAGTAAAGAACTCGAATATTAATATCAACTACGTCCCTAATTTACCCATAACCACAGAGTTAAATACCAAGTGGATATTTGATGGAGAGGAGCTCCTAATAACCATACAGCATGATTTAATACAAATAGTCAATTTAAAATACACCAACTACTTTGACTTTCATAAAATAATAGCACAAGTTTTTGAAACAGTTCGTGAATTATATGATCCTATAATTACGCGGATTGCATTAAGATATGTGAACAATATAGCATTCCCCACAGGCGGTACTTACGATTTTGGTAATCTCATTGATAATAACCTTTTGACTGGATTGATTAAATTTAAAGACTACGGTCTACAAAGGTCTGTTGGGCAAATGATATTGAAGAACGATCAAGACGATATTAATGTTATGTTTACCTATGGATTTAATAACTCTCAATTTCCGAATAAGATTACAAAACGAGAATTTTTACTAGACTATGATTGTTTTTGTGTCTATAGTAATCCAACTGAAAAAATAACAGCCATTACTGATACGCTTCTTAAAATAAGAAATCAAGTTAATGATTTATTTGAAAAATCTATATTAGACGGTCTTAGACAAATAATGAACCAAAATGAGCCAGCCTGAAGCCTTAAAAGAAATCGACAAATTCTCCCAAGATTTAAGTGTTAAACTTGATTCAGTTCAAGCATTTAAGCAGGAAAGAAATGAAAATTTGATAACTACGGATATTGGTATTTTGCCGCCCGAAACCAGATATACACCCGAGCCGAAGCCTTCAGTCAGGGTAGTGGCACGCTTCAAATTATAATGTCTTGCAAAGTCAAATTATAAACGAATTTGAAAAAGAGCAAGATAAGATTAGATTTAATCAGGGTGATATATTAACCAATCTGACAGTAGCTTCTTTTGGCTATGATGCAGAAAATCATGAAGATACGGTCGAACTGATTAAATTAGATTATGCTCTCGTCATAAATCAAGATTGCGATTTAGAGCAAGATTATAATGTCGTAATATCTAATAGCTCAAACAGAGATAAGTACCTATCCAATATTTTAGTTTTGCCTGCGTATTTGGAAGAAACATTTAAGAGTGGTAAACACAGAGAAGGTAATATTCAAACCGAACCACTGCCATCCAATATTTACAAAACCGTTTCTAAAAACAATCATATACGTTATCACTTTATACAGCAAAATCAAAACCTACAAGTCCCCAATTTGATAATCGATTTTAAGCATTTATATTCGGTTAATAGGGACTACCTATATAGGGTAATGATGCAGGTCTATTTGGTTTCTATTTGTGAGGTTTTTAGAGAAAATATATCCCATCGATACTCCCATTATCTAAGCCGTGTTGGATTGCCGGATAGGGAAACCTAAGTTACCTTTACCCCCAATAAAAATATGGAAGACAATTTTGAGGCATTAAAATTGGAAGTTGAGGGTTTAATTTGTCCCTTTCATAATAAGCATCCACGCATATTAATAACAGATTATCATACAATAAGGGTTAGTTTTTGCTGCGAAGAATTTGCGCTTCATACAGAATCAAGGGTTACTCAATTGCAGGAAAGCTATAACGGAAAGAGAGTATTTGATAGGATGCGAAAATATCCCCCAGAATTATGAATAACTTGTTTGTCCCATCTTGTATATCGTTACCTAAATTAATCTATTACAAAATAGTATATCCGATGTGTAATTGATGGGGAAGTTTAGTTTTCCGGTATAACGAAACGCCCCAGTTTCTTGCCGGGGCGTTGTTCCTGAAATGTATTAAATTGCCCTATGGCTTCTTATGCATGTACCGCATGCTGGCCCACTTTATATGAACCGCCCGGTATACGGAAAGCAATATTGACACGATTGTAACTGTTAATAGCGATGACCGCCAGTGTCAAGTCGATCAGTTCCTCTTCCGAAAATTGCTGACGTGCTTCTTCATAAACGTCGTCAGGCACATTGGCATTGGTGATTTTGGTAACCGCCTCGGCCCAGGCAAGCGCGGCGCGTTCGCGATCGGAGTAAAGCGGGGTTTCGCGCCAGGCATCCAGCACATACAGGCGTTGTTCGGTTTCACCCTCCGCACGCAGATCTTTTGAATGCATATCGAGGCAATACGCACACCCGTTAATTTGAGATACCCTGTAGTAAATCAAATTTAAAAGCGGCTGTTCCAATTGCGATTTTGAAAGATAGGCGCCAAATCCGTACAACACTCGCATTGCGTTTTGGCCTTTTTCATAAGCACTGATTCTTTGTTCCATTTTATTAGATTTTTTGCCTGGCTGCCCATGGAGATTTTTGAACACACCAGGCGGTGATACATATATTTATTTACAACCTAATAAAGATCGGGTTTCCGGGAATTGGACATCTTTTTGAGATTTTTTTATTGCGGCTGTCCTCGCTTCTTAAGCTGCTCATAATAAGCCTGCATAATGTACCATGCTTTTTTCTTTTCGCCATGGTCGGATAGCAGTCCCTTGCGGTTCCAGCCTTTCTGGTAGGTCGACTGCATGCGGTATGGCGAGCGGAAATCGGCCAATACCCATGGGCATACGCCTTGCAGGAACGGGATGCTGCCGAACATTTTAATTTGATTGCGATAGATATTGGCGACGTACTCTTCGCTCCAGGCGCTGGCTTTTACAGCGGTATCAGTTTTGTTGTTGTATACCGACTCACCGCCGAACTCGGAGATGATCATCGGCTTATTGAAATCAGACACCCATTTCATTTGTTCGGGTTGCGTCGGCCAATCCACGTACCAGCCCATGTATTCGTTAACACCGATCACATCAACATATTTCATTACGGTGTCCTTTAATTGCATCTCGTTGCCTTTGCGGGCCACATCGTCAAAGGCAGCCGTCACCAGCCGGGTGGGATCAAGCGTTTTAACTTCTTTGGCTAGTTCTACCAACGTTTCATCCCTTTCCCTTGACGGCCTGGTTTCATTGGCGATGCTCCAAAAGATCACGCTGCATCGGTTTTTATCCCGTTTGATCAGCTCTTTCAACATCAATTTGGCTTTTCCTTTTACAGCCGGGTCGGTAAATTCTATTCCCTGGTAAACGGGTATCTCTTCCCACACCAATAGCCCTTTTTCCGCGGCATATTTTACTTCGTACTCACTATGCGGATAATGCACCAATCGCACAAAATTGCATCCCAACTCCTTTGCCCGGTCGATCAGCCAATGGGCATCTGCGTCTGAACTGGCCCTCGCCTTCTTTTGCGGGATCTCTTCGTGAATGTTCACACCCCTTAAAAATATCGGCTTTCCATTCAGCAATATTTTGGTGCCTATCACTTTAATACTTCGAAAACCTATGCGATCGTTGACACTATCGCCATCGACGCTGAGATCGACATTGTAAAGTTTGGGTTCATCAGGCGTCCATAATTGTATCTTCTTTTTCAGGCTGATAACGGCATACCCCTTAGCATCGGTAGTGACCTGCTCTTTAACCTTTAATTCGGGAATAGTCAGCGCGATCTTTTGCCCGGACAATGCGGTATCCAATTGCACATAGCCTGCAATGCGGCCATTATCCTGCGGATCAAGCTGAATTTTGTAATCGTCGATAAAGATTTTACGAGTTTTGATCAGGTGCACATCGCGGGTTATCCCGCCGTAATTGAACCAGTCGAACAATAAGCCGGGGATGCCATTCTTAACCCTCGCACTGTTCACCCTGACGATAAGCGAATTGTCTTTCTCCTTAATGAGATTGCTCACCTCGAACTGGAAGGGCGTAAACCCACCCTCATGCCTGCCCAACTTTTTGCCGTTGAAATAAACGTCGGCGATACAGCTGGCCGCCCCGAAATGAATGAAATATCGTTGGTTTTTATCGATGGGGCAGTCAAAAGATCTTTTATACCAAACCGAACTTTCAAAATAGGTAAGCTCTGGCAATTGCGAATTGAAATCTCCGGGAACGTTCAGCGTATTAGCAGGGTCGAAGGAATACTCGATAAAATCATTTTTCCCCGTCGCTTTGGCATCTTTGTAAATGGCACGCCAGCCAATGCCCACATCAAAGGGATCGACGATGATTTCCCATTTGCCGTTCAGTGACACGGTATTCCTGCCATACACGTTGATCATGGCGGTTTGAGCGTGGCCCGCTAAATGCAGCAGCAAAAAAGATAAAATAAAGGGTATAAGTTTTCTTCTCATAACTTCGGTTAAGTTACTTATTTTTTAATTTAGCTTCTTCAAACCACCTTTATGAAAATCGCCACCTATAACGTCAACAGCATTAATGCCCGGCTTCATATTTTGCAGCGCTGGCTCGCGGAAGCGCAACCAGATGTGGTATGCCTGCAGGAACTAAAAGCACCCCAGGAAAATTTTCCGTTGCAAGCCATCAACGACATGGGTTACCAGGCGCTATGGCACGGACAAAAGAGCTGGAACGGCGTGGCGATCCTGTCGCGTAACGGCGGCATAGTTGAACGCCACCGCGTACTACCCGGCGACCCTGAAGATGAGCACAGCCGCTATATTGAGGCTGAAGTGAACGGCATTATCGTGGGCTGCCTGTACCTGCCAAACGGCAATCCCGCACCGGGACCGAAATTTGATTATAAGCTGCGCTGGTTCGACAGGCTGCACGCCCATGCTGCCGACCTGATGGCATCAGGCTTGCCTGCTGTACTGGTTGGCGATTACAACGTGATACCGACCGAGCTGGATGCTTATAAAGCCGAACGCTGGGTGAACGATGCGCTCTTCCGCCCCGAAACCCGCGAGGCTTTCCGGAAGTTGATGGCGCAAGGCTGGACGGACGCTATCCGTAAATTGTACCCCGACAAGGTCATTTATACTTTCTGGGATTTTTTCCGTGATGCTTACGGGCGTGACGCGGGATTGCGTATTGACCATTTCCTGCTCTGTCCGCAATTGGACAAACGCTTAATTGCCGGCGGTGTTAACCGCGATGTGCGTGGCTGGGAAAAAAGCAGCGACCACGGCCCGGTTTGGATCGAACTGAAAGATTAGGTTAGCCGTTGATCAGTTCCCGCAAAACGACCGCCTGGTTATTCTTTTCATCTTTCGCGGAATAGAGCAATGTGAGGGTTTTGTGCTTTTCAGCAAGAGCGGTAAGTTCCTTTAATGGCCCGGAATCTTTCAATTCATGCCGGTACCTGGCCTCAAATTCGTGCCATTTACCTGCTTCGTGATGGAACCACTGACGCAATTCGGTGGATGGGGCCACTTCCTTCAGCCATTGGTCGATACGTGCTTTGTCCTTCGCCATGCCCCGCGGCCAAAGTCGGTCGACCAGTACGCGGTAGCCATCTGTTTCAGCATAAGGCTCATAGATCCGTTTGATGTGGACAGCCATTATTGTTTTTCTTTTCTTAACCCAAAGAAGTACATATCGGTTCGTTTGGTAAAGCCCAAACTTTCATAAACTTTTATCGCGCGTTCATTATCGGCCCTTACGTGCAGGTACGGCGTTTCGCCCGCAGCCCTGATGCGGTGCACATGGTGCAGCAGCAATTGCCGCGCGTAGCCTTTACCGGTATGATCCGGATGCGTGCACACCGCGCTGATCTCGGCGTAGCCGGGGATATGAAATCGCTGACCGGCCATGGCTGCCAGCTTGCCGCCTTCGAAAATGCCAACGTAATGACCGAAATCAATGGTCCGCAAATCGAACGGGCCGGGTTGGGTTAGTTTGGTGAGCTCCAGCATTTGCGGGACATCCTCATAGGTCAGTGGCGTCAACTCCACCGTCGCTTTATTCAAACTGGATGAACCCTCCCATACCATTTGTATTCCTTTGATCAGGTAAGTCCGATCCCAGAACGGCGGGGCCTTAATTTCAAGCGGCGCCATGATGAGCCGGAGGGTGTTCTCGTGGTCGATCATATCATAAAGCAGGCGGAAATTTTCTTCTGTATTTTCTCTTACCGCTGCAAAGGGCGACACTTCGCGGTCGAAATAGCGTACCCTGTCATTTCCGAACGAAAACTCGCGGTTGTGCGTGTTGAGCGCGTGCCATGCCGGGCTGTCCAAAACGTGTTCCATCGGTCAGTTAATGATAAAGATTCGCTTTAAACCTTTTAGCCAGCAGGCCCGTAGCTTTCGAAAGATCGATATCCGCTGCAACTACACCAACCTGCCCGTACGGCTGCCAGGCAAGGCATTCTCCATCCGGCGCGATGATCGCGCTCGCCGACTCCGAATATTTAAAGGTATAATTTGATGTGGCTACATAAATGGTATTCTCCATGGCCCGCAGCATTTGCGCCTTTTCGTAATATGGGTTGTCCTTGTGGCCCCATTCGGTAATCGTAGGGCCCTCAATGTTGCTCCCGCTGCAATTGGGGTGAAACACGATCTGCGCTCCGCCTCTTGCCGCCAGTCTCACCGATTCAGGATAGCGGAAGCCTTCGTGGCAGATCACCACGCCAAATTTTACGCCGTTCACTTCGAAAACGCCACGCTCGGTACCGGCGGTCCAGGTATGATCCTCGGTAGGGTCCAATTGATTTTTGGTTTGATAGCCCAGCACTTCGCCTTTATTGGAAACCACCTGCGCCACATTGAAATAGCTATCCCCCTCGTACCAGTCCATCGGCATGATGATCGCTATAGCATTTTCAGCAGCGATGCTACATACGCGATCCAATGCATCCTTCAGATTTTCCGGTGTGCATTTTTCGGCTTCAAACTCCAGCAAAGGGTAACCGGGCAAATAGGATTCAGGAAAACAAACGATCCCGGCGCCGCCCGCGGCAGCGTCCTTGACTAGTTTATCGACCCAGTATAGGGCGTCGTTCAATGATTTGGGGTACGGCGGGGAGGCTACGGCTATCTTCATGCTCAAAATTATTCAAATGAAAATTAATTCGACCGCCTTAAGAAATAATTCCCATTTTTATGACACTATTATAGCCTTTAAAATCCACCCATGCTGCTGTTAGGAATAGATGTAGGCACCTCTTCGGTAAAAGTATCCGTGGTTGACCCGGAGACGCAAACGGCCATTGCCTCGGCGCAATACCCCGATGAGGAAAATACCATCCTTTCGCCCCAACCCGGCTGGGCCGAGCAATCGCCCGATATGTGGTGGCAGCAGGTGCAGCAGGCTATCCAACTCTGTAATACCAGCGGCAAATATAACCCGGCGGATATTGCCGCAATCGGCATTTCCTACCAGATGCATGGCCTGGTTATGGTGAATAAAGACCAGCAAGTGTTACGCGACAGTATCATCTGGTGCGACAGCCGCGCGGTGGAGATCGGCAACAAAGCCTTTGAAGCGATCGGCGAAAAGAAATGCCTGTCATCGCTGCTCAATTCGCCCGGGAATTTTACCGCATCCAAACTGGCCTGGGTAAAACAAAACGAGCCGGAAATTTACGGGCAGGCTGACAAGATCATGCTGCCGGGCGACTATATAGCGATGCAGCTAACCGGCGAAGTAACCACTTCTTTTTCCGCATTATCTGAAGGCATATTTTTTGATTTTAGTACGAATAAAATATCCAGTGATATTCTAAGATATTTCGGTTTTGATAACGATCTGTTCCCAACAATAAACCCGGTGTTTTCGTCGCATGGCGGACTGCTGAGATCTGTTGCTGAAAGGCTTAAGCTTAAGCCAGGCATCCTGGTAAGTTACAAAGCCGGCGACCAGCCGAACAATGCGCTTTCGCTGAATGTACTCAATCCCGGTGAAGTGGCGGCTACTGCGGGAACCTCAGGCGTTATCTACGGGGTGAGTGATCAGTTAGCTTATGACCCGCAATCGCGGGTGAATACCTTTGCCCATGTAAATTATACTGAAAAGCAAAAGAGGCTCGGTGTATTGCTGTGCATCAATGGCACGGGTAAATTATACAATTGGGCCAAAACGCTTTTCGGTCCGGTGAGTTACAACCAGATGAACGAGCGTGCGTCAGAAGCGCCTGTTGGCTGTTACGGCCTGCGTATACTGCCTTTCGGCAATGGTGTTGAAAGGATGCTGAACAATAAACCCGTCGGTGCGCACATTCAGAATATCGACCTGAATATCCACGGCAAAGAGCATGTGCTGCGTGCCGTGAATGAAGGTATCGCCTGCGCATTCCGCTACGGGCTTGATATTATGCGTGAGAATGGCATGAATCCCTCGGTAATCCGTGCCGGCAGGGCCAATTTGTTCCTCAGCGACCTTTTTACAGAAATATTTGTCAATACCACCGGCGTACCCGTCGAATTGTATAAAAACGACGGCAGTGTAGGTGCGGCCCTGGGCGCGGGAATAGGCGCCGGCATATTCGCATCGCCTGCCGAAGCTTTCAACAAAATGGAAAAGGTAAAAACCGTGGTGCCAAAAGGGCGACAATATGAACCCGTTTACGCGGATTGGAAAAATCTACTCGAAAAACAACTCAATTCATGAGCAGAAAGCAAAAGAAAATCTTCCGGACTTGCGGACTTTCCGACTTCCGGACTAAGTTCAATCATTCAGTAACTCAATAAATCAGTAATTCAATAATTATGATAGTCACAGGCGACAAAGAATTTTTCAAAGGCATAGGCCAGGTTAAATATGAAGGGCTTCAAAGCGATAACCCGCTGGCGTTTCGCTGGTACGATGCGGACAAAGTAGTAGCGGGTAAAAAAATGAAGGACCACCTCCGCTTTGCATGCGCTTACTGGCACTCGTTCTGCGGTTCGGGTGCCGATCCGTTCGGCGGCCCGACGCATTTGTTCCCCTGGAACGAGAAAGCGGACGCCATTGAACGCGCCAAAGACAAAATGGACGCGGCCTTCGAGTTCATCACCAAAATGAATTTGCCTTATTACTGTTTCCACGACGTGGATGTGGTGGACTACACCAATGATATCAACGAGAACGACCGTCGTTTGCAGACGATGGTGGAATATGCCAAACAAAAACAAGCCGCCAGCGGTGTAAAATTGCTCTGGGGTACGGCAAACCTGTTCTCGCACCTGCGCTATATGAACGGCGCGGCTACTAATCCCGATTTCCACGTGCTTAGCCACGCCGCTGCACAGGTGAAGGCGGCATTGGATGCGACGATTGCATTGGGCGGCGAGAATTATGTGTTCTGGGGCGGTCGCGAGGGCTATATGACCCTATTGAATACCGATATGAAACGCGAACAGGAGCACCTGGCGCAATTCCTTCACCAGTCCATTGACTACGCCCGCCGGCAGGGCTTTAAGGGTACTTTCTTTATCGAACCAAAACCCTGTGAGCCCACCAAACACCAGTACGATTATGACGCGGCGACGGTGCTGGGCTTTTTGCAGAAATACGACCTGCTGAAGGACATGAAGCTGAACCTGGAGGTCAACCATGCGACGCTGGCCGGGCATACTTTTCAGCACGACTTACAGGTTGCTGCCGATGCGGGTATCCTCGGTTCCATTGATGCTAACCGCGGCGACGCGCAAAACGGCTGGGATACCGACCAGTTCCCGAATAATATTGAAGAGGTAACCGAATATATGCTGATCATCCTGGAAGCCGGCGGCTTTGGGGGGGGCGGTATCAACTTCGACGCCAAGATACGCCGCAACTCGACCGACCCGGCCGATCTTTTCTATGCGCATATCGGCGGCATGGATATTTTCGCCAGGGCATTGATCATCGCGGATCAGATCCTTCAAAAATCAGAATACAAAAAGATCCGGAAAGACCGCTACGCGTCGTTCGACAGCGGAACGGGCAAAGCATTTGAAGAAGGCAAAGTATCCTTAGAAGAATTGAGAAACTATGCCATCACGCATGGCGAACCGGCTACGCTTAGCGGCAGGCAGGAATATTTGGAAAATTTGGTTAACAGGTATATTTAATTTATACCGGTCTATTAAAATGCAGCCCGGCCCTACAAGGCCGGGTTTTTTGTTGATAGCTCCCGGTAATCGTATATAAATTTCCGAACCTGGTTTCAAAGGCAAGATAGTTTACGTAAGATAAAATATTATCACAGAGAATTTTGCTCCGCACAGGGAGCGTTCCTTTGAATTAAATTGGTTATAACTAAGTTTTTCTTTTTATCTTAGCGACCACAAAACCTGGACTTATTACATGAAACGACTATGGGTCATTCTTTTACTTGCGATAACTCTGCAAGCCTGTAAAAAACACTCCGATCCGAACCCTATCCCAACTCCACCACATTTAACCGATACGATCATACTGGATACAGATCATCCGGTTAATACGATCTCGCCTGGTTTTGAAGGATTGAGCTTCGAAGCCTGGTTATTACCCAGGAACCCTGATTATTTGAACGCGAATAATGCGGTACTGGTCCGGATGATCAAAAATCTCGGTTCGGGTGTCTTACGTATTGGTGGTAACAGCAGCGACGAGACCGGCTGGACAGGCAAAGCCCGTAACGGCAATCCACCACCGAACACCCAACCGGGCAAAGATTCGGTGAGCACTACTGATATTGATCACCTGGCAGGCTTTTCACAGGCAACGGGCTGGAAAGTCATTTTCGGGTTGAACCTGGGCAATAACGATATAGCAGCCTCTACCGACGAAGCTATCTATACTTGCAGCAAACTAGGTAATAGTCTGCTCGACTTCCAGATCGGCAATGAGCCCGATTATTTCAAATTAGGATATCGCACCTCAAAATATAGTGTTGCCGATTATGAAACCGAGTGGGCAACGAATTTCGCTGCGATACGGAACAAGCTTCCGCAAGCCACTTTTGCCGGACCGGACGTCAGTGACAATTTGCTTTGGATCAATACATTTGCTACAGATAATGGTGATAAAGTGGATCTCCTGGATGCGCACTATTACGTTGACGGTCCGGCAACCGATCCATCCATTGACATCAACACCATACTAGAGGGCGACTCGGATCTGCCTTACTATCTCCAGACCCTCAAAACGGCCTCCTTGCAGCATAACCAGAGCTACCGTATTACCGAAGTTAACAGCATTTGGGGCGGGGGAAAGCCGGGGGTCAGCGACACTTTTGGCGGAACACTATGGGCCCTGGATTTTATGTGGACAGTGGCTCAAAACGATGGGCAGGGTGTGAACTTTCATGGCGGCGTTGGCCTTGATTATTCCCCGGTCAATGATATAAATGGCTCCCCGAAAGCAAACGCGGTTTATTACGCTATGCTGGCCTTTAAATATGGAGCGGCAGCAGGCTCCAGGGTAATACCGTTAGCTAATGCAGTTTCCCGGTACAATTCCAGCGCTTACGCCTGTATCAAAGAAGACCATACCTGCACGGTAACTATTATCAATAAGGAACAAAAGAAGGATATTTACTATACGATCCAATTGGGCAGGACCATTCCGAATGCCAGTGTCATCAGGCTGACTGCACCCTCCGTTTTATCAAAAAATGATATCACTTTGGCAGGAAGTTCGGTAGGCGCTGATGGAACTTTTACGCCGGGGCAACCCGAAGTGTATAATGTAAATAAATCGAGCTTTGTCGTTAAAGTTCCTGCCGGAACCGCGGCTATAGTTACGCTATACTGAATAGTGCCCGGGAAATCTTAATTTATTTGTAACACAACTGTTACATTGTTATATTTGTATTACAGTGCGTGATCCCCAAAATCGCGTATTTGTGATAAGGTTTAGGTTAAAACCCCCAAGCAGCGAGTGTAAGGGGGTTTTTATTGTAAATACAAGCATTTATATTATATTTTTGCGGCGTGCCCACCTCAAATCGAAAACCTGCAGTCAGAAGATCTCCACCAAAAAGCAAGGCCCCGGCCCGGAAGAAGAAAGGCAAAGGCTGGCCGGTACAGGTAAAAGTCGCTATAGCGGGGATAGTCCTTGTTCTGCTTTCTCCATTTTACTATGGGTATGTTTTAAAATTCTTTTCCTCATCATGGCGATGGGTTAGGGATATTGGTGGCAACCCGCATTACCATGTTTATCCTAATTTTAATATCGCGATACCAGACCGGTATAAGATACACGGCATCGATGTATCCTACGCCCAGGGACATATCGACTGGCAAAAAGTGCGCGCTATAGACGAGGATAGCGTGCGCATTACTTTTACTTTTATCAAGGCCACGGAAGGCCTGCTATCGGTCGACCCCTATTTCCAGCGCAACTGGCGCGAGGCGGCAAAGGCCGGCATCGTTTGCGGAGCGTACCATTATTTTAAACCATCCAAAAATGGTATGGCGCAGGCCAAGTTCTTTTTACAGGTGGCGAAAACAGAGAAAGGCGATTTGCCGATGGTTGTGGATGTGGAAGAATTGAATAAACAGTCCCCCGCCCAAATGCGGGCGCAACTCAAAGATTACCTAACTTATATCGAGAAGAAAACCAAAATAAAACCCATCATTTATTCGGGCATCAGTTTTTATAACGATTACCTGAAAGGGTATTTTGACGACTACCACTTATGGGTGGCCAACTATGGCCAGGCCGACACCAAACTACCCGGCGGCAGGCAATGGGTCATCTGGCAACATTCCGACAAGGCAACCATCACGGGTATCAACCATGTGGTGGATTTTGACGCTTTTTATAGCGATAGCACAGCGTTTCAACAATTGATGATCAAATAAAATCAGTGCTATGCTGCTCGCATAGTTGACTCGCCGGACATCGCTTTGCTCGTCACCCTCTCTATGGCAGGCCATAAAGAGGGATTTTTTGTTCTATATTTTAAATGAAAACCCTCTTTGCGCGAAGCGGAGAGAGGGTGGTCGAGCGTAGCAAAGACCGGGTGAGTCTATACGTTGACAGGTAAACGCCATCCCCCCTGTCGCAACACGCCCCTCATATTGCCGCATTTACCTGTTTCGGGGCCCTTTTATTGCCACTAAGTTTGTATTATCGATTGTTGGACGAGCGATTGATCATCGTTCATTGAAATTATTTTCAAAAAAATTTGTGCAACCAAATGGTGGCATATATATTTGTGCAACCAAAAGGTGTCATAATGATGAGAAGAGATGTGTTCCAGGCAATTGCCGACCCGACGCGAAGGGAGATTTTAGGGATGATAGCGCATAAGTCGCTTAATATAAATTCGGTGACCGAGCAATTTGACGTGAGCCGCGCGGCCATCTACAAGCACATGAAGATACTGAGCGAATGCGGTTTGCTGGAGATCAAAAAAAAGGGACGCGAACACATTTGCGAGGGCAAATTTGAACGGCTGAACGAAGTATCGGATTGGGTAGCGCAATACCGCGAGTTCTGGGAGAAAAGGCTTGATTCATTAGAAAGTTACCTGGAAGAAATCCAGGCAAAAAGTAAGCAAGATGGAAAACGCAAAAAGTAACACGGCAGATCGGGAACTGCAGATCGAGAGAACACTGAACGCGCCGGTTGAACTGGTTTGGGAAGTATTTACCAAACCCGAACATATTGCCAACTGGTGGGGACCAAACGGGTTTACCAACACCATTTATACCATGGATGTGCGGCCCGGAGGTGAATGGGACTTCATGATGCACGGACCCGATGGCAGGGATTACAAAAACAGGAGCATTTACCAGGAGATCGTGCCTTTAAAGAAGATCGTTTTCAATCACTTCGCTCCCAATTTTACGACGATGATAGAGTTTGAAGCAAAAGGTGATCAAACGCACATGAAATGGCACATGCTTTTTGAAACGGCCGAACTATTTGAGGCCGTGGTAAAGGCCCACAACGCAGCGGAAGGATTAAAGCAGAATATAGAGAAACTGAATTTTTACCTGGCAGGATTAAACGCTTAAAATATGGAAAGGTTGAAATCATCGGGCTATGCGCCGGTGAACGGTTTGCAAATGTATTATGAAGTGCATGGAGAAGGCAAAACGCCGCTGGTATTGATTCACGGCGGCGGCTCGACCATTGAAACATCTTTTGCGGTTACCTTACCGCTGTTCGCTGCACACAGGCAGGTAATAGCGGTTGAATTGCAGGCGCACGGGCGAACAGCCGACAGAAACGCGCCGGAATCATTTGAGCAGGATGCGGATGATGTGGCTGCCTTACTTAAATACCTCGGGATCGGCAAAGCCGATTTCTTTGGGTTCAGCAACGGGGGTACCACTACACTACAAATCGCAATCAGGCATCCGGAAATAGTAAATAAGATCGTGAACCTGGCGGGGGCTTACCAGCGCGAGGGATTTTTTCCAGGTTTTTTTGACGGATTTGAAGGCGCAACAATCGACATGATGCCAGTGCCGTTAAAAGAAGCTTTTCTGAAAGTCACACCGGATAAAGCCCGCCTGCAGGTAATGTTTGACAGGGATTTGGCAAGAATGAAGGGCTTTACAGATATACCTGATGATCTGTTAAAAGGCATTAAAGCACCGGCTTTAATTATGGTCGGTGATCAGGATGTGATGCGTATTGCACAAGCGGTGAAAATAGCGGGCCTGATACGGGGCGCGCATGTAATAGTGCTGCCGGGTACGCACGGCAAATGCATAGGCGAAGCAGGCAACCACGACCCGAATAGTAAGCAGCCGGAAGTTACTGTAACATTGATAGAAGAATTTTTAAACGACTGAATTTATAAACCATAAAACTGAAGAAAATGACACAGCTAAATGACGCCGGATACGCAGTGCAGGACCGGGAACTGGTGATCACCCGCATTTTTAACGCACCTAAAGAATTGGTCTTTAAAGTTTGGACCGAGCCCGAACATATCAAAAACTGGTGGGGGCCGAAGCCATTTACGGCCCCGCGGGCCGAGGTTGATCTGCGGCCGGGCGGCGAATACTTATACGTGATGCGTACGCCGGAAGGGCAGGATCTGCCGCCGTTCCAGGGCAAATTCATCGAGGTTGTGCCAAATGAGAAAATCGTTTTTAGCATCGACGCGTTCCACCAGGCTGAAGTTTGGAAGGCACGGATCGGCCACAAAGTAGGACCAGATGTAGATTTCTCAACCCTGCAATCATTCGTCACGGTACTGTTTGAGGTTGCCGGCGACAATAAAACCCGGTTGACATTTACGCAACGTTTCTTCAACAATGACGTTCGCGATGCTATTGTTGAACAGGGAGCAGCGCTGGGCTGGATATCGAGCCTGCAGAAATTTGCGGATGAATTAGCCAGTATACAAAAAAATTAAAGCCATGAGAGTAGTAAATGATGCCGAAGTTGAGCTGCAGGACCGCGAATTGGTGATCACCCGCATTTTTGATGCGCCGCGCAGCCTTGTTTTTAAAGTTTGGACGGAACCGGAACACATCAAAAACTGGTGGGGGCCGGGGCCGTTCACCGCTCCACGCTGTGAGGTCGATCTGAAAGTTGGGGGCGAATATATTTATGTGATGCGCTCGCCTGATGGGCAGGAGTTTCCGGTTCAAGGTAAATTTATTGAGATCGTAAAAAACGAAAAACTGGTTTATACCGACGATATGTTCAAACAAGCGGACATGTGGAAAATGATGATCGGCGGCAAAGTAGGACCTGATGTCGATTTTTCGACGATACAATTGCTCGTCACCGTAAAACTTGAAGATGTTGGCGCCAGAAGCACCCGGCTGACGCTGACGACCAGGTTTGTATCCAACGATGTACGTGATGCTATGGTGGGCATGATGATGGCCGAAGGCTGGACCTCGAGCCTGCAAAAATTTGCTGCCGAATTACTTAATGCCGAAAAATAATGGACGAAATTGCATATATCAAAAAATTCTCTGGTAAAACGGACGACCGCGAGATCATGATCACACGCGTAGTAAATGCGCCGCGCGAGCTGGTTTACAAAGCATGGACCGAGCCAGAACACCTTGTTAATTGGTGGGGTCCCGCCGGCTTTACCATCGAGATACAGGAAATGGATGTGCGGGTTGGCGGGAGTTGGAGCTACATTATGACCGGACGTGATATGGTTTTTCCGAACTTTATATCATACCTGGAAGTAGTGGAACCCGAACGGCTGGTATACCTGCATGGATCAAACGAGGGAGAAGAGCCGGAATTTATGGCGACGATAACCTTTGAAGCACAGGGGCCAAAAACTAAGATCACCATGCATAGTGTGTTCGGTAGTGCTGCGGTAAGGGATTTCGTGGTCAGCGAATTCAAAGCGATTGACGGCGGTAATCAGGGGCTTGATAAACTTGAAAAGGAATTAGCGAAAATGTTAAACAAATAACTTAAAACAATCATGAAAGCAACAAAAATTATTTACTGGATCTGCACGGCCCTGGTCATCGCGATGATGCTTTATTCGGCATATGGCACGTTTTTTATCCATAGTGCTGAAGGCGACCAAATGATGAAGGCTATAGGTATACCGATGTATTTAATGAAATTCCTGGCGGTGGCCAAGGTATTAGGCGCTATCGTTATTTTAGTACCAGGTTACCCAAGGCTGAAAGAATGGGCCTATGCCGGCTATTTCTTCGACCTTGCAGGAGCTACATTTTGCTTTGCGGCTTCGGGGTTTCCATTCTCCGCATGGGTGCCGATGTTGGTTTTCGTGGCGTTGACATTGGGCTCATACTTCACCTATCACAAACTGCAAAACGCAAAACAAGCTTAATAACTCAAAACAATGGAATTGCATATGGTGGAAGTTTTCAGAACGAATGTCAGGCGCAAGCGGCAGGCAAAGGCGGTGATGGATATTTTGTCGAAGCAATTTCCATTGTTCCGTATCAACTTTGACCTGGAAGACTGCGACAACATCCTGAGGGTTGAGGGTGAAAATATTTGCCCCGAGAGCATAGCCGAGCTGGTAGCGGAAAATGGGTATGAATGTGATGTTTTAGAATAAAAACAAATTATGGCAACAGTAACTTCAAAGGACGGTACCCGGATTGCCTACGAAAAATCGGGCAGCGGTTTCCCTTTAATTCTTGTGGACGGGGCATTGTGCAGCAGGGATTTTGGACCCATGTCCAAACTGGCACCGCTAATGGCGGAACATTTTACGGTGTACATGTACGACCGCCGCGGGCGAAACGAAAGTGGCGATACTCTACCCTACTCCGCCGGGCGCGAAATAGAAGATATCGAGGCGCTGATCACAGAAGCGGGAGGCGCCGCTTATGTGTTTGGAATATCATCTGGTGCCGCGCTATCACTTGCCGCTGCCGCAAAGGGTCTTAATATCACTAAACTGGCATTATATGAACCGCCCTTTGAAGTACCTGGCGCGACGGATGGTGCACCAAAGGATATGTTGCCGCAACTGAAAACAATGGTGGCAGAAGACCGCCGCGGCGATGCCGTAAAATATTTTATGAAGGTGGTCGGTGTGCCGTCGTTTGGGATTTTTGTGATGACACTGCTGCCAATTTGGAAAAAATTGAAGGCAGTAGCGCATACGCTGCCTTATGATATTACTATTCTTGACGGTTTCACCCTACCCGAGGACAGGGCAAAGGCCATCAAGGTACCAACCCTGGTAGGAGCCGGCACAAAAACCTCGGAGCCGCTTAAAAGATCTGTTAAAAGACTTTCAGAATTGATTCCGGACAATGAATTTAAGATGCTGGAGGGCCAAACGCACAACGTTTCGGAAAAGGCGATCGGGCCGGTTCTGATCGAATTTTTTAAATAACAGGCTTGTTAAAAAAGGTTAAATCCCGTCACTAAAGACCTGTATTAGCTAAATTAGTGCGTGCATTTTCGGCTTATAGCAGTAATTGTTGTTTTGATTGTTTTCATGGGGCTTCAGGCTGAGGGTCAGCAAGACGGCTTACAGCGTGGTCTTTTCTTCAAAGCGGGAACCGGCATTAGGTTAAGCGGTATACGGGTTCAAAACAAGCGTAATTCCTCCATCACAAGCTCTACGATAATTGGCACCTTTAGCATTCCGGCCCGAAAAGGTGATACGCTGGAGATAACCGGCGATGGGTATAACAGCAGGAACCTCATTGTTGACCTTAACGACGAAGTAGTTTTTTTAGAGCCTCAAATACTATTGTCCGAAGTAGTAATCAAAGAAAATACGATCAGCGCTGACCTAAGTACCACTCAAAATGGGTATCGAAAAAAAGGCGTTTTCTACACAGGCACTCCACATTACTATTACCTGTTTTTGAAGCCAATGACTTTTATATACGAAAACTTTAAAAGCGAGGTAATAGATGCACGCCGGTTTAAGCGATTTGCAAAGGATGAACGAGGATATTATGAGATAAACGCCCGTTTTAATCAAAATGCTATCAAAAAGGTTATTCCTATCCGTGATGAAGAAATTGACCGTTTCGAAGAATTGTATTGGCCCTCGCTGGCGCAGGTAAGAAATTGGAACGATTATGACCTTGATAATTATATTATCCGATCTTACAGTGACTTTAAGCGCAAACAATAGCGAATGCTAAAAGTTGCGAATATAAAACCCTCATTTTTTGTTATTTGACTTGGATGATTTGAGGCAAAAATTGTAATTTGGCTTACCTCTAAAGCCATTTTTATGAAGAATGTTTTATTAACCTTACTGGTAGTCGTTGCAGGCTTCCAACTGTGCATAGCACAAAGCTGTTCGCAGTTCATCAATGCCGTTAACGGCAAAAAAATGGTTTATAATAATATGGACCCGAAGGGGAACAATGTGAACCAGGTAAGCTACACTTCCACCAAAAAAGACGCCTCCACGGTAATTGTCCACAGCGAAATGACCGATAAGCGGGGGCAGCCCGCCGGCAGCGGCGACTCGGAGATCACCTGCAACGGGAACGCCATTAATGTGGATATGAAATCATTCATCCCTCCCGCGTCCGCCAGGCAGTTCAACAAGATGCAAATACAGGCCGACGGGAAATATTTAATGTACCCGCTTGATCTGAAAGCCGGCCAGGCACTGCCCGACGGTTCTGCAGATATTAATGTTAACAGCGAAGGCGGCAGTCATTTTGCCGAAGTTTTGATCGATATCACCAACCGAAAGGTTGAGCAGCAAGAAACCCTGAACATCAGCCCGGGCGATTTTGACTGTTTCCGTATCACTTACGACATCGCGGTAAAAGCGAAGATTATGGGGATAGGCATACCCGTCAAAATGCATGTGACGGAATGGTTCTCGCCTAAGCTTGGCAGGACCATAAAAACAGAAAGCTATAATAAAAACGGTAAATTGATAAGCACCATGCAATTGGCGTCAATTAATTGACACCATAATTTTAACAACTATTTAATAATAGAACATTAAATTCGAAAAGAACAATAAAACCAGCCGAAACAAGTTTTAAACCTATCTGATCCTAACATTTGAATACCCCCTTACTATCAAATAGATACCGATAAAATGATCAGAAAATTGCTGTTATCAGCGTTTTTAATAACCATTTGTTTTTGTGCATTTGCCCAGGAGTCGTGGACGCTTGTGAAGGACCAGGACGGCATCAAAGTTTATACCCGGCGAATTGCTTCTGAAAAATTCAAAGAGGTCAGGGCAAATTTCGAGTTAAATGCAACGGAAGACCAACTCGTTGGCATACTGGAGAATATCCCCCATCACAAAGACTGGAGTTATGGCACAAAACGTACTTTCGTCATCAGTAAGAAAAACAAAGACACTATAATTTATTACTCCGAAGTAAGTTTGCCCTGGCCGCTGAGCAACCGGGACCTGGTTCTTCAGCTCAGTTTCAGCCGGGACTCCGTCGATCATTCGCTGCATATACAGGCCAAAAGCATTCCCGGAATACTACCCGCTAATCCTACGCTGGTGAGGGTGCCATTTTCTGTAGCTTCATGGGACGTAAAAATATTGCCCAATAAACTCTTAAGTATACAATATACCCTTAGCACCGACCCCGGAGGGGCATTGCCCGCATGGCTGGTCAATTTTGCAGCCAGCGTTGGTCCTTACAACTCATTTCAAAAACTTAAAGCACTGATAGGCAAGGAGAATAAGCACCAATTATTAACTGATAAGTAAATAATTAAAACATTTTATCCGTAAATTGGTTTCATCTCTGATTATCACATCACAAAATGTCGAAGAAGATCCTGATTATTGAAGACGACGAAGATATTCTACAGGTCCTGGAAACAGTGCTTGTACACAACGATTACAAGGTAAACGGGCTTGAGCGCACGGATGATATCCTGAAATCGATTGAACAGTACAGCCCCGATTTGGTGCTGACGGACTATCTATTGTCGGGCACTAACGGCGGAAAGATCTGCCAGCAGATCAAAAGCCATAAAGAGACCTGCCATATCCCTGTTATACTCATTTCGGCGTATCCAGAACTAGCGATATCGCTGGGCCATTTCGGTTTCGATGCCTTTATTACCAAGCCTTTTGATATCAACGTGCTCGTCAATAAGATTGGCGAACTGGTTAACTGACAGCCTCATTTTTTCCATTAATATTTCGAAGCGGATTAAACCACGCTGCGGCAAAGTAATCAAACCCGTCAAAATCTGTTTATAGCTACATGTAAAAAAGGAATTTGTGATAACAATTCTTGATGATGCCCGTTTAGCATAGGATAATTGGGCATGAAGAACAGGTTAACATTGCAATTTATTAATGTTCTCTTTACATAATGCTTTTAAACAGACAATAGACTTGCGGATTATTCTCCGTTGAAAAGCATGCGATTAAAACAAATTCTATTAATCTTATTTATCGGCTGTGTATCCCTCGCCGCGCGGGCGCAAAATACCATCGTAATGGGTACTATAACCGATGCTCAAACCAACCAGCCCATTCCTTTTGTGACGGTGTCCTTTCCCGGAACACCCATCGGGGTTAACAGCGATAATAATGGCAAATACCGGCTGGAATCGGGTAAATCGTACACGCAGCTGAAATTCTCATTTGTTGGGTACAAACCCGTGATCCGCACCATTGTGGCTTACAAGGAGCAAGTGATCAATGTACGTTTGCAGTCAGATGTACAAACCCTTTCCGGTGTCACCATCAAATCCGGCAAAAAGAAGCGCTACCGCAATAAGGATAACCCGGCAGTGGAACTTATCCGGCAGGTGATCGCGCACAAGGATTCAAACAGGATGCAGAGCTACGATTATACTGAGTACGCTCAGTATGAAAAACTGCAGTTCTCTTTTATCAACGTTTCGGATAAGTTTTTCAAAAATAAACTTACCCATAACTACAAATTCTTATACGATAATCGCGATACCACCGAACTGCCTGGCAAATCGCTGCTGCCGGTTTACCAGGAAGAGAAGATTACACAGACCTATTTCCGGAAAGATCCGCCAAAGACCAAGAAGATCGTGTTGGGTGAGAAGAAGGCCAACGTGGTGAATTTTGTTGACGAGGAGGGTGTGAACACTTACCTGAACCGGATGTATAACGAGATAGATATTTACTCCAACAATATCTTCCTGATGACCAACCAGTTCCTCAGCCCTATTTGCGACGGGGCGCCCACGTTTTATAAGTTCTTTATCACCGACACCATTGAGGTTAACCATCAAAAACTGGTGGAATTGAGTTTTACCCCGCGCAACGGTAACGATATGCTGTTCGAAGGCCTCATCATGGTGACGCTTGACGGTAAATATTCCGTGCAAAAGGCAAGGCTTTCCATTAATAAAAATATCAATCTTAACTGGGTGAAAGGCATGGAGGCCGACCTGGATTATGAGCAAAACCCTGATGGCCGATACCACTTGAGCAAAAGCTTTACCAAGGCAAGCTTCGGGCTAAGCAAGAAGGGCGATAAGGGTATTTTTGGGGAGAGAACGATATCATACCAGAATTACCTGGTTAATAAAGCCCAACCGGACAGTGTATATGCCGGCAGTGACCTGGTGATCAGGAAAGGCGCCATGAACCGCAACGAGCAGTTTTGGTCGAACAGCCGCGGCCGCGATACGCTGACTAAAATAGAAGCCAATGCCTATAAGAATATCGACAGCCTGCAAACCATACCTTCCTTTAAACGGACGATGGCGACCATCAACTTATTTGCTGTGGGATTTGTCCAGGCAGGTGCGGTTGAAATTGGCCCTATAGGTACCTTTTATAGCTACAACCCGGTCGAGCGGTCGAGGTTAAAATTTGCCTTACGCACGACAGATTCCTTTAGCACGCGGTACTACCTGGAAACCTATGGCGCATATGGCTTTGGCGATAAGCAATTCAAATATTTGCTGAGCGCCGCTTATTCGTTAAATAATAAATCGATCTATAAGTTCCCGAACGACTATATCAAGCTATCAACCCAGCGAGATATCGTTATACCCGGCGAGGAGCTTGCTTTTGAGCAGCCTGACCAGGTGTATACCTCTTTTACACGTGGCGTCAACAACAAATTCCTGTATAACACTTATTACAAGTTCGATTACGTGAAGGAGTTTGAGAACCATTTCTCATACTCTTTCGAGTATAAGAATTGGAAGCAAACCCCCGCTGGTTCGCTTTCTTTTGCTAATCAATTAAACGGCGCGCCCAATACTGTGCCGGGTATTACCACATCCGAGTTTTCGGTCGGCTTGCGCTATGCCCCCAACGAACAAATCGTACAGGGCAAGCTGTATCGCATAGGTATCCCCAGCAAGTACCCTGTGCTCACCCTGAATTATCAGCAGGATGTGAAAGGCTTATTCGGCGGGCAATACAACTATCAAAACCTATACGGAAGGTTCGACAAGCGCTTTTACCTGTCGCAGATCGGCTATGCGGATGTAACGCTGGAAGGCAGTTACCTGTTCGGGCAGGTGCCGTTCCCGCTTTTGGATATACACAATGCCAATCAAACCTATGCCTTCGACCTGAATTCGTACAACCTGATGAACTTTTTGGAATTTGTCAGCGACCACTACGCCGATGTGAAGGTAGATTATAACCTAAACGGCTTCCTGTTCAACAAGATCCCGCTGATCAAAAAGCTGAAGTGGCGCGAGATCATTTCCTTTAAAGTGCTGTATGGCGGATTACGCGACGAGAACAACCCGGCGCTAAACCCGCAATTGCTGCAACTCCCACTCGATCAAAACGGCAAACCCGAAACCTTTACGCTCACCAAACAACCCTATGTTGAAGGCGGCATCGGCATAGGCAATATCTTCAAGATATTCCGCATCGACTTTGTCGAACGTTTCAATTACCTCAACAACCCCAACGTTTCGCGGTATGGCGTACGGGCCAGCGCATGGTTTGATTTTTAATTGACAGTGCCTTGGACCATAAAAGCAAACACCCTCATAAGTTATTCACTTACAAGGGTGTTTTGATGGCCGGGAAATCTTACGATTTAAACATACCGGGCATTGTAATTAGTTTATTTAAGCGGAATGATATCGATAATAACCGTCCGGTTATAAAAACGTTCTTCAGGAAGACCATTTTCGAACGGTGATTGAGCCGGCTCTTCGCCGAAACCAAAGGTTTCAAATTTAACATCCGTTCTGCCTAAGCCCGCTAAAGCATGTTCAATGATCTTCTGCGTTTGCTGTGCCCTGTTAACAGACAATTTATGATTGTAATCATCGTCGCCGGTTATATCCGTATGACCGTGTATGATAACTGTAGCGCCATTTGCTATTAAAGGCGATACCACATCGGTTAAGAACTTGTCATAGGAAGCTATCGTTTTTGCCTTGTCAAAATCAAAGACAATGCTGTAACGCAGCCCTTTTGAAACCGCATCATCCTGGCGAACCAAATGAACAGTACTTTCTTTCCTTACAATAGTTCCGTCTTTACGTACACCAACCAGCACTACTTTATAGTCGCCGTTAGGGCTGTCGCCTAAAATAGTTTTACCCGGTACACTTTCTTTATCGCTGGTAAAGGGTCCGTAATGCTGCACACCGCCTTTTGAATCGGTAACTTCTATCGACCATGATTTAAGCATCTGCCTGGCCGAATCGACGCTAAAAATGACGTGACTGTCAAGCGGGTCCACCTGCGTGGCATTATATTGAACCGGTTTCATCATGCCGCCGCCTACTTCTAACAGCAGTTCAGGCGAGGCACTTTCAATATCAACCCGGCGGTCTTCCGCGCGAAGAAGCTCGATATCTTTTGTACCGCCGCGTTGCTCGGACGGAGGTTGCGGTTTATCGCGTCCCTGGGTTGTGATCCTCGAGCCGCTGATCCCAAAATCAAGTACAAGATATTGTTTTACCGATTCGGCAAGCGCTCTGCCATCTTCGGGGCCCTTTGCAGAAGCTCCGCTCAGCGTTATCACAGCGCCCGGGTTCGACCGCATGCGATCGCCTAAAACGTTCAACACATTATGATACATATTTAACTGCCCTGCCGAACGGCCGGTCATGCTCGTTGATTGCTCTTTCTGTAAAGCATTTTCTTTGAAGCCCGATGCCTGATCTTTGGTAAGCAATACATAACGGGCCGGAATTTCCGTTGATCCTTCATCAAAAAACACCGAATTAAGCAATGGTAAAGTTTCGCTTACCTGGCGCTTTACCGGTACTGCCTTAGGTGCGCGAACTGCAAAAGTAACTTCATGTACCGGTACAGCTATTGCCGCGGCGTCGCTTATCACAGCTTTAGCCGGTTTATGACGTTTCCCGAATTTTAGGGCTACACCTGCTCTTACCGTTGATATCGACAAACTTTCGATCGTTCGCGGCTCCTGACCGAAATAGGGGTGATAAGACACGAATGGTGACAGGCTAACCGCAGTTGAACTGGTAGCCGACGAAACGGGAATATCATACCCCGCCCCGATTTGGCCCGAAAGAATAGTTTTGTGCATCGCGCTCAAATTACCGTTTGAATTCGGCTGTCTTAGCTGTGTGTATGCATATTCGTTCTCTAAACCAAAAGCCAAACGCGGCCCCGCAAAAAAGTACAAATTGGATGAGTTAAAGCCCAAACGGACACTCGGTTCAACAGAAACGTAGCTTATGTCGGTCTTTAGTGTAGCCGGGCAATCACACGCGGCGATCACCCCGTCTAACTTGGCGCCGCGGCCATCATATCCCACATTCAGCATCAATCCGAATATACGTCCAGGGCGATATTCAACCAGCACCGATCCGTAAGGGCGAACGCCATTACCTTTATGAAAAGCGGATGGAACGATGAATGAATTGTCAAGTCTTTGGGTGGTGCCATCGTAGAAATTAAAATTTGCTGCGCCTGATACGCCAAACCACCAGGTTGGTTGCGTAGTTTGAGTCTGCGCCTTAACGGCAGTGCAGGCCAGCAGCACCATTAGCGAAACGGCCAGGTATTTTTGAATTATTTTATTTGTAGGTAACATTTGATATCTTCTTTTAAATGAATTGTTTCTTTATCCGGCTCTGGTAAAGCCCCCCGGAGGGGGCCTCCCCGGCCATTATTTTGATGTTGTAGATTAGGGTTGAACTACCGTGCTGGCGTTTAAGGTAACTGCTGTTTGTGCCAGTAATTTACCGGTAACCGTAGCGCCGGTATTCAGAGAGATCAGTGTTTTACTCAGGATATCGCCGCTGAAATTAACGTTCGATCCGAGTGTCGCCTGTCCCGTTACTACCCAGAAGATATTTTTAGCCTGTGCGCCGCCTAATAAGGTAACGATCGCGCCGTTATTTACCGTAAGGTCCTGTGCTATCTGGAAGACCCATGTATCATTCGGGCCGCCGGTAAGTGTCACGCCTGCATTTGATATTAAAACGCCTGTGCTCCATTTGTATAATCCCGGAGGCAAGATCCTGCCGCTGATATCGCCGGCATATAAGCCAACAACAGGCGCCGGTGTTACCAGGCCGTTTGCAGTGGTGAATGCGGTCTGCATATCGTTTACAGCCGTGGTCATTTTAGCAGGTGTCGGAGCCGAATAATCAGACGCGAAGACGCTTCCGGTTACGATAGGCGTATGCGAAAACTGCCCGCTTGCGTCCATGATCAATCCAAAGCCGGTTATTGCGGTTGAGGATGCGGGGCTAACGCCGATATTACCGCCAACTGATGTTACACCCGTGGTCGAGATCCCTGATTTTGTTAAGATCGAAAAATCTCCTGCTGTTCCCAGGTCTATCTGACCGGGACCAACGCCGGCAATCAGTGAAAAATTAGCTACTAAAGTTCTGTTTGCATTTAACGGGAACGTATAACTTGAACTGGTAGACGCTATCACACCCTTATCTGTCCAATTAATGAATGTATAGCCGATATTCGGATTTGCGGTTACGGTAACGGAAGACCCTGCATTATATAAACCGCTTCCCGCTGTTGTTCCGCCTCCGGCTGGATTTGACGATAATATTACCGCAAACTGCGCTCCGGATATAAGTTGAAAATTCGCTACTAAGGTCCTGTTCGCATTCAGCATAAACGAGTAACTGGAGCTTGCTGATACGGTAACGCCGTTTTCTTTCCAATTAATAAAGGCGTAGCCGGCATTCGGAGTTGCTGATACCGTTACCAATGAGCCTGCAGCGTGTGAGCCGGAACCTGAAGTTGTTCCACCTGCAACGGGGTTTGATGAAAGGTTGACTGCAAAATTTCCCGGGGTTACCGCGGCAAAATTTGCAACCAGCGTGCTGTTACCAGCCATTGTAAACTGGTAGCTCGTGCTTGTTGACACTATAGTTCCGTTACTCGTCCAGTTTTTAAAGGTAAAGCCTGCATTGGGTACAGCGCCTACTGCAACGACTGAGCCCTGGGCAAATGTCCCTGCTCCCGTTGTTGTTCCGCCTGCAACAGGATTTGATGATAATGTTACCAGTGGAATGGTTGTGAAGGTCCACACATAATTATTGACCAGCGAAGTACGGAAAGTATCTTTAGCGGCAGTGGTGATGGTACCCGTGTAAACTGTAAAGGGCAGCAGCGGCGCTGTGGGTGTAAAAGTAAAAACTGCCGCATTTGCCGTAGGTGCGATAGTTCCGGGAACAGTTACTGCACCCTGTTTGATCGTAAATGACGCATTATTGATAGTGGCCGGGTTCATTGCGGTATTGAAGGTTACCGAAATCACTTTGTTAAGAACAACGTCAACGGCTTTGTCCATCGGGTCGGTAGAAACGACTACAGGGCAGAGCCCTTTGACTTCGCCCTTAAAATTATCTTTTTTACATCCCGCCGAAAAAACGGATAGTAACAGGATAACGGGCAATATGATTTTGTGTATTTTGGAATATTTCCGATTTTGAAAAAATGCAGAAGCATATTCAGTTAAAGTAAATTTTTCACTCATAATGATTTTTTTGAATAAATTGTAGTTGTTTAATTTCCCTGCTTGCTTTTGATGCAAATTCAGGCCGAACAAACCTAGGGCATACGCGTGGGAGGGATGTTATATAACTTTGGGGATATGTTATATAATTCACACATTCTCCAAAAAAGACAGCCTCAAAGGGGTTTATTGCTCTCTTAAAATGTTTTTATTGCGGAAATATTAGTTGTCAGACGAAAAAAGTCCTTTATACTAAGCACAATCCGGGGGCAAAGCCAGAAATCTGATCTTTGTTTTAATTTCTAATTAAAATATTTTCATATAAATTTATACTCCTAAAGGCTATTTCTTGAGAAAATACCTTTTTAAGAAGAGTTGAATGAATAAAACCCGCATTCAGGCACTGGTATTGCAAGGGCTGTTGTAATGAAAATATTTATAAAAAACATGATCAGCGCACGCTGTAAATTAATTGTAGAAGCAGAATTAGAAAAGGCCGGGTTAAACTGCATTTCTATCGACCAGGGAACAGTAGAAGTACAAGGCACTATATCACCAGAGCAAATGCACAGTATCGGTATCGGGCTGCTCAGTTATGGATTGGAGCTTTTGGATGATAAAAAGAGCATTTTATTTGAGAGGATTAAAGATGTAATAGCCGAGGTTATCTATCATTCGGATAGCTCAAAAAAGCCAAATTTCCCTGAATACCTGGGTACCAGGCTAAATTATAACTATACCTATCTCGCTAATGTTTTTTCAGAAATACAGGGTATCACTATCGAGCATTTTATTATTCTGAACAAAATTCAATTTGCAAAGCAATTGATCATGCGTAATGAGTTAAATCTTACCGAAATTTCATGGATGCTGCATTATAGCAGTGTTTCACATTTGTCCGCCCAGTTCAAAAAGATCACCGGGGTAACACCCACACAATTTAAATTAAAGCATCAGGAGGTTAAAACCTATCCGGAGTTGAAGATAGATGAGTTTATAACTCAATAGCAGTTGTTTTCATAGCTAATTAGCTCTGATAAGCACGATTTGAAGAGCTATTTCGCTAATTGTCAGCCATCAGTTTCAGGCCACTAAAAAATATGGACGTTGTTCCCGTGTAATTAATTTTTTAGCTTTTTGCGGGGCTATTATGCTTTATCAATTGGCATTCTTGTTCTGTAGGATCTCTTTCTCATTGCCGTAAACTAACTTATGTTCGCCAGTTGTGAAATGCGTCCATTGATGTTTTGGAAAACAATGCCTAAATTTAAGTGGCATAATAGCGCCGATCAAATATGGCATCAAACGGTTTTAATATACATGGAAAAGGTACCGCGTTGAACTCGTACGATGCCATAGTCATTGGATCGGGAATCAGCGGTGGCTGGGCGGCAAAAGAGTTGTGCGAACAAGGTTTAAAAACGCTCCTGCTGGAACGCGGGCGAGATGTAAAACATATAAAGGATTACCCTACCGCTACCAAGAACCCATGGGATTTCAAACACCGCGGCCAATTGCCGGCCCGCGTTATAAAGGAGAACCCGATAGCGGGCCGTTGCTACGCTTTTGACGACACCACCGCTCATTTTTTTGTGAAAGATAATGAGCACCCATACCTGCAAAAAAAGCCATTTGACTGGATACGCGGTTACCAGGTGGGCGGGAAATCATTGATATGGGCACGGCAAACACAGCGCTGGAGCCGGTTTGATTTTGAAGGCCCGGCGCGGGACGGATTTGCCGTTGATTGGCCGATCAGGTACGATGATCTCGCTCCCTGGTACAGCCATGTTGAAACGTTCGCCGGGATAAGCGGTAATTACGACGGATTAGAAACGCTTCCTGACGGAGAATTCTTACCGCCATGGGAAATGAATATCGTTGAAAAGGCTATTCAAAAAGGGATCAATACGCATTATACCGACCGAACCGCGATAGTCGGGCGCTGTGCCCACCTAACCCAACCTAAGCAAATCCATTTGGACGACGGGAGGGGTAAGTGCCAGGCAAGAAATATGTGCGGCCGCGGCTGCCCCTTCGGCGGATACTTTAGTTCTAACTCAACCACCATTCCGGCCGCGCAACGTACCGGCAACCTTACACTGCAGCCGGACAGCGTTGTACACTCGATTATATTTGATGAAAATAAAGGTAGGGCCACCGGTGTTAACGTCGTTCATGCACATACCGGGCAGGTAACCGCATACTATGCGAAAATTATATTCGTAAATGCTGCGGCGCTGAATACCAACCTTATCTTACTGAACTCTGTTTCCAGGCGATTTCCGGCTGGCCTCGGCAACGACAACGGCTTGTTAGGAAAATATATCGCGTTTCACAATTACCGTGGCTTTCTAACGGCTGAAATGGAGGGGTACCTGGACTCCTATTATTATGGGCGCAAACCAACTGACAATATCTTGCCAAATTTCAGGAATGTTCATAAACAGGAAACCGACTTTCTGCGGGGTTATATGACATTTTTTT